>Ga0310786_10001636_pt1 | contig 36001 bp, 35 predicted proteins | sample AusTroGonzalo_MG_FD_203881 | JGI IMG/M metagenome (GOLD analysis project Ga0310786, IMG submission 203881) | Bovine rumen microbial communities from tropical cattle in Woodstock, Queensland, Australia - Gonzalo_03 (v2) (version 2) | ecosystem: Host-associated > Mammals > Digestive system >... | reverse complement strand
CGAATCGGCACGCGACACAGCCATATACCTCACCCTCATAGGATCCTGCAACATGCTCGGCATAGAACCCTACAAGTATTTCGAGACCATCCTACCCAGGCTGCGCGACGACATGACCCCGGAACAGCTCACGGCCATGCTACCCTACAAGGTGGCTGAGGAGCTCAAGGGCAAATAGCAGACCACGACATACACAACCAGTGCGGCATCGTCCTACTCAGGATGGTGCCGCACTGGTTTTAGATGGGTACGTCGAAAATGGGATGGTTACGTTTTTTCACCCCCTGACGCTGAATGTGTCCTCGCTCATACGCCGTGCCTCGCGCGCGCGTATGCGTATATAGGAAGGCGAAACAGAAAAACACCTTGCATCCGTTGCACCCGTTGCACCCGGCCAGGTGCAAGAGGTGCAACGGGTGCAAGCATTTTTCCGATTTAGCCTTCTATAGGGGAGATTGGCGGCTTCCACTGTAGGGGCAGGCCCCGTGCCAGCCCGCACCGCCATCAGGCGGTATGTACACGCGAAAAAGAACGCCGTGGCCGGCGTGCGGGCTGGCACAGGGCCTGCCCCTACATTCCCATCAGCATGGCGAGGCCTCCCATTTTGATGGCGAGGCTTCCCATCCGGACGAGAGGGCTTCCCATCCGGACGAGAGGGCTTCCCATCCGGACGAGAGGGCTTCCCATCCGGACGGCGAGGCTTCCCATCAGATTACAAGGCCTTGTCTTAACCACTTGAATTCAGACTTTGAATCTTATGTAGGTACGGTCATCGAAGGAGTTGTTGCCGGGTAGGAGTCCTTTTGTGGCTTTGAAGTGGCCGATGTTCAGCGGGTCTTCGGCCAGTTGTTTGGCGAGTGCTTCCTCTGATTCGGCAAGTGTCGGATGGAGGAAGGGGTAGCCGTCGGAGGCGAAGACGATTTCCCACGGTTGGAAATCGAGGGTGAAGACACGGACTTTGTCTGAAGGAATGGGGAATCCGTCGATGACAGCGTAGGTCTTGTTCTGCTGTTTCATGGCTTCGAGCATGTGGGGTATGACGGTCTGCCGGGCGGTGTCGTTGGCCAGCAGTTGCTCGGTAGTTGTACCGGCAGCGAGCAGCCTGCGTATTTCCTTTGCGCGCATTTCAGCCAGCGGCGTCTCGTATGGTTTGGGATTCTCGAAGAGTTCACCGTTCACCATGCAGAGGCAGTCGCCAATCATCCATATTTCCCGTCGCAGACGGCTGTAGACGATGGCCGAAGCGCAGAGGCGGTCTTCGGGATGGTCGGCGAGGTGGGCGATATGGTTGCTGAAGAGTGAGACGTAATGTTTGCGGACAGCGGCAGTAACGCGGTTGCAGAACTGCTGCATGGTGATGTCCTTGGGAGCCTGGCGGACAGTCCGTGTGACGATGAGCATGGCCAGCCGGCCATTGGAGTGGAAGCGGCTGTACCGATGGGTGCTCTTCGAGGTGGAACCGTCGACGACGGCAATGAAATCGTCAGTGACGACGATGCCGTCCTCGCTTTTCTTTGTCGGGCTTTTCGGGATGAGGGTTTGTTCGATGATGGTCATGGGGGGGCTGGGGGGTGTGGGGCCTCTGGGACTTCTGGGGCTTCTGGGAGTTCTGGGACTTCTGGGAGTTTTGGGGGTCTTTGTACCAGAAGAAGTACTGGCGCTGGGCTTCCTTTTCCTTGGGAGTCTTGGCCGAGAAGACGGGTTCGAGGGTGTAGGGGTCGTAGCCGGTGTACCACATTTCGGTGGCGATGGTCATGGGCGTAGGCGTAAAGTCCTGCACCTGCTCTAAGTGGAAGCCCAGTTTACGTGTGATGTCGGCCAGCTGTGCCATATCCTGTTCATGGCAACCGGGATGGCTGGAAATGAAGTAGGGGATGATTTGCTGGTTCAGGTGCTCCTCACGGCAGATGCGGTCGAAGATGCGCTTGAACTCGTAGAACTGCTGGAACGATGGCTTGCGCATGAGCTGTAGCACGCGGTCGCTGGTGTGTTCGGGGGCTACCTTCAGTCGTCCGCTGACGTGGCGTGTGATGAGCTCGCGGGTGTACTCCTGTGCGGCGTGGTTGGCGGCTTCGTCCTTGCTTCTATATAATAGGAGATCGTAGCGCACACCGCTGCCGATGAAACTCTTCTTGATGCCGGGCAGGCTGTCGACAGCGCGGTAGATGTCGAGCAGCTTGCTGTGGTTGGTATCGAGGTTCGGACAGATCTGGGGGTGTATGCAGCTGGGACGGCGGCATTTCTCACAGGCATTGAGGTTGCGTCCGTGCATGCCGTACATGTTGGCCGACGGTCCTCCGAGGTCGCTGAGATAGCCTTTGAAGTCGGGCATCCGCGTAATCTGTTCCACCTCTTTTAATATGCTCTGCTTGGAACGGCAGGCGATGAACTTGCCCTGATGGGCAGAGATGGTGCAGAAGGCACAGCCGCCGAAGCATCCGCGGTGGATGTTGACCGAGAACTTGATCATGTCGTAGGCGGGAATGTGCTTGCCTTTGTACTTTGGATGGGGCTGACGGGTATAGGGCAGGTCGAAGGACGCATCGAGTTCCTCGGTGGTCATCGGAGGGTAGGGTGGGTTGACGACGACGGTTGGCTCAGCGGAGAGCTGCTGGGAACGGGGGCTTTTAAGGGGCTGGAGGATGCGGTGGGCGTGCATCATGTTCGACTGCTCCTCGACGTGGCGGAAGTTCTCGGCCTGGGCACGCTTGTTCTGCAGGCACTCTTCGTGTGAGTGCAGGACGATGTCGTCGGGGCGGATGCCGCCGGGAATCTGGTCGGCGGGTTTCAGGAAGACGGTCTGCGGCAGGTCGGTGATGTCTCCGATGGCAAAACCATCGGACACTCTTTGAGCCAGCTCGACGATGGGCTTTTCGCCCATGCCGTAGATGATGAGGTCGGCACCGGAATCGCAGAGGATGCAGGGACGCAGGCGGTCCTGCCAGTAGTCGTAGTGGGTGACGCGGCGCAGCGAGGCCTCTATGCCGCCGAGGATGACGGGCACGTCAGGGAAGAGCTGCTTCAGGATTTTCGTATAGACGATAGTTGGGTATTCGGGCCGCATGTCGTGCCGACCGTCGGGGCTGTAGGCATCTTCGGAACGCAGACGGCGGGCGGCGGTGTACTTGTTGACCATAGAGTCCATGCAGCCGGGAGCGATGCCGAAGAACAGCCGGGGACGCCCTAACTTCTTGAAGTCGCGGAAGTCGCCGTGCCAGTCAGGTTGCGGAACGATGGCCACGCGGAACCCTGCTGCCTCTAATGTGCGGCCGATGACAGCAGCACCGAACGAGGGATGGTCGACATAGGCATCGGCAGAGAACAAGATGACATCCACATCATCCCATCCACGCAGTTCCAGCTCCTTCTTCGTCGTCGGCAGGAAGTCCGTCAGCTGATACGTTTGAAGTTTGAAGTTTGAAGTTTGAAGTTTATGATTAGTGCTTGTCTCCGAAGAAACAAGTGTCGGCTTATGCTTTCCATTATCCTTACTAATCATAAATTTCAAACTTCAAATTTCAAACTTCAAAGATTAATTAAACGGTGTTCCCTGAAAAGCCCGTGTGGTCATGCCAAGGTTGTCTTTCCCCTGATTCTTCCAGTTGATGAAGAGCAGTACGAGCTGTTGCAGGCCAAAAGCCTTCATGTTGGGATGATAGATGACATCGAGACAGAGGTCGAGCAGCCGCTTGTCCTTTCCTGCTTCCGACTCGAGCATGGAGCGGATGTTCAGCTTCAGCTTGTTGAGCACTTCCTCGTCGACATAGCCGTTGGAGTCGATGAGGTCGCTGAAGAGATGATAGTCCTGAATGGTCTGAAGGTGTTCTTCGCTGATTTCGATGTTTCTTGTCCCTGAGGAGTTTGCTAGAATTCTTGCCATAGTAAAATATGTTTTAGTTATTTGATAAGATAATTCAATATTCCGCGCATGATGGCAGTCCGCGTCTTGTCCGACTTGATACACTCAAAGGGGAATCCCATGGTGAACGCCCGATGGTCGTTGCCGCTGTAGGCCACTGCTGCCGCATAGCCGTCGGCGTATGCCATCGTTGCCATAGCTTTATCGGTGTCGGCCTGCAATATGTCAGGATGCTGGGCCGCATAGTGCAGCTCGTTCGGTTGGCGGTAGAATTTGAAATCCGTACCCATCCCCCTGATGCCCTCTCCCGTGTCGTTGTCCTTGCCGGCATAGCTGCATTTCAGGACGTTGCTCAGGAAGAGCCGCTCGGCGTCGGTGGTCATGTCGCTGCCCACGTAGCTACCGCTGACGAGAAGACGTCCGCCGCGACGGGTATAGTTGGCTAACCATGACTGCATGGCAGGTGTGAACGACTTGTAATTCACCAAGCTGTACCCGTCGTTGCGCTCCAGACCGAGTATCAGGTCGACAACCTTGTAATGCCGGTTGTCAATCGTTTCAAGCACCTGGCTTGAACAGCTGGCGATGTTGTATGTCCCTGCTTGCCTGATGGCTTCGGCATGGGTACGAATATAGTTGAAATCATTTCCGGCAATGAAGCGGCCCGCCAGTTCGGTGAATCCGAAGCCGAGACCGGTAGAGTCCTCAATGCCCATCTTGTCTTTATAGAAATAGAGTTGCCGTCCGGTGAAGCCGGCTGTCCGTCCGTAGCTGACGCCCATGTCATCATCGATGACAAACCCCTGTTCGGTCTCATTGTCGATGATGGCTGGTGAAGCTAACCGGTGAAAGCCATTGACCACGAGCACCGTGTTGGTGGCCTTTGGCTGGTAGAGCGCCGACACCACTTCCGACGGGAAGCTCTGTCCGCCTCGGTTGATGGCAGCCACCTTGAACGAGTAGAGCTCGCCCGGTTCCAGCCGCAGTGTGTAACTGCTTGCGTGTACGTGTGTACCATTATTAAAACCGCCCTGTCCCTTGGCTGTGTACACAATGAATCCCGACGGTTGGGCGGTGGGCTCTTGCGGATCTTCAACAGCTGCCCACGACAGGCGCACCTCGCCACGCTTCATGTTGCTGAACTCCACCTTCAAATGAGTGGGCGTGAGCGGTGTCACCACATAGTCGCGATCATGGGTACGGCAGATGTAGCGGAGAATGGTCTTGTAAACGGAACGTGCCAGTGTGAAGCGGAAGTTCGGGTCTTGACCGTAGCGCATGTCGGGAAAACTCTGGTGCGACATGGTCTCGAGAATGGCACTCGGTACTTCTGGCAGGCGGGTCTCAGAGTAGTTACGGTCGCGGACTTCACGTTGCGGCCATTCTATGCCATAGCGCGCCCGGACGTCGGCATCGACATTCTTCAGCAGGTCGCTTGCCAGCTCGGCTGACATGGTACGCGGCAGCCCGCAGTCGTAGATGGAGTCGCCGTTGTCGTTAGGGGTCGTACTGATGCTGAGTGCGCCGTAAATGCTCTGTCCGTCAGGATGATAGCCCGCATCGCTGTGAACGGCCAGCGACAGTTCCATGGGAACACGGCGCCCCTCGCGGTTCGGCAGATAGCAGGAGCCTCCGGCCAGCAGGTTTTCTGTCAGAGAACGGGCGTTGATGTCGTCCTTATAGTCGTCCTGTCCGCTTTTCGAACTGTATATCTCAAAAGGCATACCCGCCCACTGACAATAGTAGCGTGCTCCCTCCAAACATCTTGGCAGACCGCTTACCTCGCCGCCACGCTCAATGTTTCCCATGCCTCCGCCAAAGCGCACAGCGTCAGCCGTCACAATGCCTTTGCTGTCGCTCTGGTTGGTCAGTACCACACGGTTCCACTCGTTACAGCCCGCATCGAATTGGAATGTGCCGAGATAGACCCACGTGGAGCCGCCCATCTGCTGATTCACGAGGAATTCGGTCTTGATGCCCTGATGCCACACGCTGTAATGGGCGTCGTCAATGCTTCCTTCAACCGTCTGATAACTCACGTAGACAGCATAGCTTCCAGACTCTGCGAAAGTGGGCTGATAGCTGATCTGGCTGTATTTTGACTTGCTGTTAGTCGTCTCTGTCTGTCGGGCTGTTCCGGCTATGAAGGGGTTCTCGCCGTCTATGTAGTGGCCAGGATGCTGGGCAAAGCCCTTTTCGTCGGTATCGCGCCAAGCATGCTTGTAGCCCGATTCATGGTAGGCGGTCAGCGTCGTGTGGTCGTCGTTGTCGACTATCACCTCGTTGCGCTGCCAGTCGCGTTCGCGAGGCGTGAAGACCACCGCTCCCGCATTCTCAAGCATGGGTATGAGGAAAGGTACGACGATGGTCTGCGTATAGAGATCCTCGTTGGTAGTGAAGAGGGTGGGGCGTTGCCACCGCCATTCGCCACGCTCCTGGTCATAATAGCGGCCATGACTGGCCCACAGGGTGACGTGCCTGTTCTGCAGGCCGCGGGAAATCTCGTAAGGACGCGACACATTCTCAACCCACGGTTGGCCGTCGTATTCGATGTCGCCCCAGGTCTGTGCATGGCAAATTAGTGGAATGAGAATAGAAATAACCGTCAGCAACATTTTGCCGACAACCAACTTACCTATAAAACGATTTCCCTTTCTCATTCTCTCATTCTCTCATTTTCTCAATTTCTCATTCTCTCATTCTCTCATTTTCTCAATCTCTCAGTCTCTCATTCTCTCAATCTCCCCAGTCGTGAAGTTTTCGGGGTATTTCCCCTTGAAGTTCCTGAAATACATCTTTATTTCCTTCATCTGACTGTCTATGTCGCCATTAGGAATAATGGTCTTTGTGCATTGGATATAGCGGCGATGGTAGTCAATTCCGTATAGAAGAATGGGTAACTGAGCCTTTTGAGCAATAAAATAAAAGCCCTTTTTCCAATCGGGATTGGCCGAGCGGGTGCCCTCTGGTGTTATGCACAGGTGGAATACCGTCTCCCTTTGGGCTGTCTCGGCCAGCGTGTCGGTCATGCTGGTGCGCTTCTGACGGCAGACGGGAATGCCGCCCAACCGGCGGAACAGTACACCTAACGGCCAGAAGAACCACTCCTTCTTCATCAGGAAGTTGCTCTTCATGCCGCGTGCCCCCACATAAAGCTGGCCCAACACGAAGTCCCAGTTGCTTGTGTGTGGTGCCAGACAGATGATATATTTGTCAGGGTGGGCTTCAGTTACATTGGCAGTCCACCCCAGCCGTTTAAACAAAAGCCAGTTACAGAATCTTTTCCACATCATTAATGATGAATTAACGGATGGCCGATTGTGCTACAGGTTGTTGATCTGATCGATGATGTCGCCAACCTCAGCGTTGAATTTCTCGCGCAAGTCCTTGAAGTAGACCTTGGCTTTGAGGCCAGGTTCTACGTGTGACACACGGCTGATGTATTCATTTTGCAGCTTGATGATGGAGAAAAGCAGGGCCTCAGCATTGTCCTGATGCCGCTCATTTCCATAGAGAGAAGCTGCCACTGCCTCGCTGAAGAGCTCTTCACAAATCAGGTTAATTGCATGTTTCAGTGTTCTTTTGTTTGCCATAATCTATTGAAGTTTGTCATTTCGAGATAGCAAAGATAATACTTTCTTGGCAAATAACAATGACTTTCAGCACAAAAAAATATTAAAATGTGCTTTTTCTTTCCGTTTCTCGCCGAAAAAGCGTATTTTTGCACCTCGAAAACGGGATTTTCGTCTATTTTTAAATAATTAAACACAGAAGTATGGAAAAAAGTGCATTGCAGATTGCAAGAGCTGCCTATCAGCCAAAGCTGCCGAAAGCCTTGCAGGGTGCAGTAAAAATCAAGGAAGGTGAACCGACGCAGAGCGTCGCTGACCAGGAAGAAATCAAGAAGTTGTTCCCCAACACTTACGGGATGCCTATCGTAGAGTTCGTGCCGGCCGACAGTGCCAACACAACGAAGATGAACGTGGGTATCATCCTGAGCGGTGGTCAGGCTCCTGGCGGTCATAACGTCATCACTGGTTTGTTCGACCAGATTAAGAAGCTCAACCCGGAGAACCGCCTCTACGGTTTCATCCTCGGCCCCGGCGGTCTGGTAGACCACAACTACATGGAGCTGACCAAGGAAATCATCGACGAGTATCGCAATACCGGCGGTTTCGACATGATTGGCTCCGGTCGTACCAAGTTAGAGAAGGTCGACCAGTTTGAGAAGGGTCTCGAGATTATCCGCGAGCTCGACATCAAGGCTATCGTCATCATCGGTGGCGACGACTCGAACACCAACGCCTGCGTGCTGGCCGAATACTATGCAGCCAAGAACTACGGCGTGCAGGTCATCGGCTGCCCGAAGACCATCGACGGCGACCTGAAGAACTCGCAGATTGAGACTTCCTTCGGTTTCGACACGGCTTGCAAGACCTACTCAGAACTGATTGGTAACATTGAGCGTGACTGTAATTCTGCCCGCAAGTACTGGCACTTCATCAAGGTGATGGGCCGTTCGGCTTCCCATATCGCCTTGGAGTGCGCCCTCCAGACACAGCCCAACATCTGCCTCGTATCTGAGGAGGTTGAGGCCAAGGGCATGAGCCTCGACGACATCGTCGACTATATTGCCAAAGCCGTCTGTGTGCGTGCTGCCGACGGAAACAACTTCGGAACCGTCATCATTCCCGAGGGCGTCATCGAGTTCATTCCCGCCATCAAGAAGCTCATTGCCCAGCTGAACGACGTGCTGGCAATGCCCGAGGCTAAGGAGATCAGCCGCGACGAGCAGGTTGACTTTGCCAAGAGCCATCTGACGGAGGAGAACCTGGCTGTGTTCAACAGCCTGCCTGTAGGCGTAGCCCGTCAGCTCGCCCTCGACCGCGATCCTCACGGTAACGTACAGGTGTCGCTCATCGAGACCGAGAAGTTGCTGTCGACGATGGTTGCCCAGAAGCTCGAGAAGTTGAAGAAGGAAGGCAAATACGTGGGCAAGTTCGGCACACAGCACCACTTCTTCGGTTACGAGGGACGCTGCGCAGCTCCGTCGAACTTCGACGCCGACTACTGCTACGCACTCGGTACATCGGCTGCCCAGCTCATTGCCAACGGCAAGACCGGCTACATGGCTGTCGTGAAGAACACGACTGCTCCTGCCGACCAGTGGGTTGCCGGTGGTGTACCCATCACCATGATGATGAACATGGAGCGTCGTGCCGGTGAGATGAAGCCCGTCATCCGCAAGGCTCTCGTCGAACTCGACGGTGCACCCTTCAAGGAGTTCGCCGCCCATCGTGACGAGTGGGCCCGCAAGACGGCATACATCTATCCTGGTCCCATTCAGTACTGGGGACCCACCGAGGTTTGCGACCAGCCTACTATTACTCTCGCCCTCGAACAGGCCAAGTAATTAATGTCGAAAAAGCGCGTAGTTCGCCGCAAAGGCATCAACTCAACGTCCGGACGCCGTGGGCCTGTCGCCCATAAGCGTCCGAACGTTGTTGTACGTCTGTTGCAGAAAGTTCCTTCATGGGGCTGGTGGATTGGAGGAATAGGCATCGTAGCGGGCTATGTGTGGTTTTTCTACTACTTCTTCGTCTCGCCTTTCGGCTTCCGTTGGCGTGCCCTCTACGGCGATATCTCCTATCCCGAAGGATACGAAATTCATGGCATAGACATTTCCCACCATCAGGGACGCATCGACTGGGACGAGCTGAAAGACCGCGGCATGATCAACAACAGTCCCATTCGCTTCATCATGATCAAGGCCACTGAGGGAGCTACGCAGACCGACGAGAATTTCCACGACAACTTCTATCAGGCCCGTGAGAACGGCTTTACCCGCGGAGCCTATCATTTCTACAGCGTTCACACGCCAGCCCGGCAACAGGCCGAGCATTTCATGGACGAGGTGAAGCTCGACAACGGCGACCTGCCACCCGTCTTAGACGTTGAGCACAAGCCCAAGAACCAGACTGACGAAGAGTTCAAGACGTCCGTGCTCGAATGGCTCGATATTATTGAGAACCACTATCAGGTAAAGCCCATCATCTATACCTATTATAAATTTAAGATGCGCTATCTCAGCGACTCCATCTTTGACCAGTATCCCTACTGGATTGCACATTATTATGTCGACTCCGTAGAGTATAAGGGACAATGGAAGTTCTGGCAGCACACCGATGTTGGCCGTCTGCCGGGCATCAAGGGCAATGTGGACTTCAACATCTACAACGGCTCGTACTACGACCTGCGTCAGATGACCATCGGCAGTCGTGAGACCATAGGCGAGAAAGCCTATAGCGACTGATGAGTACTACTTCTTGATGAGGGCGAGTATGGCTTTCGCCTTTTCGTCGCCGTTGGCAGCGTCTTTCTTCAGGTCCTCTAAGATTTTCTTGCCGTCCTTTTCGTTCTTAACGGCTCTGTTGAACCAGGTTTTCGCCTTCGCCTCGTCTGCGGGCACGCCGCGTCCTTTCAGGTAGCACTTGCCCAGTGCAAACTGTGCGTCGGCATTGTCTTGTTTGGCGGCTTTGGTGAAGTATTCAGCAGCCTTGACGACGTTTTTCTCCGTTCCTTCACCGTTCTTATAGCACTGGCCCAACTGGTACTGTGCCTTGGCATAGTCCTGTGCAGCCGACTTGGTGTACCACTGGAAGGCCTTCACCTCGTCGCCGTCAGTCCCGTGCCCCTTTTCGTAGCAGCGTCCCAGTCGGTACTGTGCTTTGCGGTGACCTTTCTCGGCTGCAGCCTTGAACTTGGGAAAAGCCTGGGTGTAGTTCTTGGCATCGTAGAGAGCCTTACCTTCTTCGTAGAGTTTGTCTGCACTTTGTGCGCTGGCAGCTATGCTTATCAGCAGTGCCAGCAATGTCATGATGGTCTGTTTCATAAGTTTTTGTGGTTCCAGTTTTCTTTGATGAATTTTCCTAACGGATTGTTATTGTTACGTTTAGCGGTCTCTTCAATCTGACTAACCAGCTCCTGGTAGAGTTTTGATGTCTGGGTGAAGAGTTGCTGATCAGTCGTTTTTGTCTTGACGAGCCGGATGATGTGCTGGCCGTAGTCAGAAGCCAAGTCGTTGAGTGACTGCCACTCGTCGTTGAGCTTTGTGCCTGAAACGCGCGAGGTTCCCGGACGGCTGCTCATCTCGACCTTGATGGTTCCCGGTTCACCGAAGAATGTGGCCCGACATTCCGGCTGCCCCGCCGGATAGATGGCATAAAGGCGGACGGTATCGGCCATTTCTTCTATCTCGAAGTGCTGTTCGTTCACCGTGACCGTTGTCATGGGAGTCAGCTGCTCCAGGTCGGTGGTCAGACAGATGGTGTCACCGTCGTTGAAGCCTGTGGCCACACCGCTGACCTGAAACCTGTCTGACTGACAGGCGGTCAGTAGCCATGATGCTGCTGTCAGGCCAATGGCGACTACCTTGTTCATGCTCCTTCTTTTCCGGCAACCTATTATTAAATAATGTATAGGTCGCTGATGCTCTTGTTGTCAATGACGCGACGGATGGCCTCGGCAAACATATCGGCTACGGAGAGCTGTTTCACCTTGGCACAGCGCTGGGTGTAGGGAATTGAGTCGGTAAAGACGATTTCCTCCAAGGCTGACTCCTGTACTCTTTCGCTGGCCGGGCCGCTCATGACGCAGTGGCTGGCACAGGCCCTCACCGTCTTGGCGCCAGCGGCCTTCATCAGGTCTGCCGCCTTGGTGATGGTACCGGCGGTATCGACCATATCGTCGACGATGACCACGTTTTTGCCTTCGACGTCGCCGATGATCTGCATGGTGGCCACGACATTGGCACGGGCACGGGTCTTGTTGCAGAGCACAAGCGGACAGCCCAGGTACTTGGCGTAGGTGTTGGCACGCTTCGAGCCGCCTACGTCGGGCGATGCAATGACCATGTCTTCTAACTGGAGGCTCTTCAGGTAGGGCATAATGACTCCCGAGGCGTAGAGATGGTCGACGGGCACATCGAAGAAGCCCTGAATCTGGTCGGCGTGCAGGTCCATCGTGATGACGCGGTTTACGCCAGCCACCGAGAGCAGGTCGGCAACCAGCTTGGCGCCGATGGACACGCGGGGCTTGTCCTTACGGTCCTGACGTGCCCAGCCGAAGTAGGGGATGACGGCGTTGATGGTGCGGGCCGAGGCACGCTTGGCCGCATCAATCATCAGCAACAGCTCCATCAGGTTGTCGCTGTTGGGAAAGGTGCTCTGTACGAGGAAGACATCGCGACCGCGGATGCTTTCTTCGTAGCTGACAGCAAACTCGCCATCGGAGAACTTGGTAATCTGGAGCTGTCCGAGCGGACACTCCAGACTTTGGCAAATTTTCTCTGCGAGGTATCTCGTGGCAGTACCTGAGAAAATCATGTAGTTTTGCTTGTTCATTTTATTATGGGTCTTATGGGACTAATGGGTCTTCTGGGGATTCTGGGACTAATGGGACTTCTGGGACTAATGGGGCGGGGTTATCCTACGGCTTTCCTGAGTTTCTCGAAGTGGGCGATGAGCTCTTTGTAGTCTATCTCATGGTGTATGTTGAAGCGGTTCCACAGGTCACCGCAAATGACAACGCCACCGAAGCCGAGGTCTTTGGCTATACGGATGTTGTCGAAGTTCATGCCGCCCATGGCATATACCTTGCGGTCGATGAGTCCCCGCCGTGAGGCTTCCCGCAGTTCGTCAGGAGTCAGCGAAGCTTTGTCGTTAGGGTTGCTCTGACTGTTGAAGAGCGTTTTCAGAAACACGTAGTTCGAGCGTTTTTTGGCTTCCTTCAGCTCGTCGATGGCGTGGCAGGTTCGCGTGATGTTACCGCGATAGCCGGCAGGAGGCTCGGTCTGGGCATTGTTCAGGTGAATGCCTTTCAGGTGGAACTCCTCTTTCAGATAGAAGTGATCGTGAACGGTAATCTTGCCGTAATACTGGTCAGGAAGCAAGGTCAGCAGCCGTTCTGAGTATACTGGTTCCGCCCCTGGCTTGTAAAGGTGCAAGTCTTCAAGTCCCTCTTCAAAAAGGGCAGTCAGTATCTTGTCTTCTTCCACGAAGAACGTGGATTTCGACAGTATGATGAGTTTCATCTTCATAGATTTTCTCTTTTCTACGTGCAAAGGTACAAAATAATTCACAATTTGCATCGAGTTATTCATAATTATTTTGTATCTTTGCACTAAATTTTAGAAATCAGTCAAGAAAACGCTCCATGCAAATCCTATAAATACTAAATTGTAAAATCGCAAATTGTAAAATCGTAAATGATATGTCACCTATTTATATTATAGAGGAGAAGAAACTGCGACGCAATCTGTCGCTGATAACCGATGTGGCACGCCGGGCCGATGTGGAAATCATTCTGGCCTTCAAGGCTTTTGCACTGTGGAAGACTTTTCCCATTTTCCGGGAATATATACGTTCGACGACGGCCAGCTCGCTTAGCGAGGCAAGACTGGCGGCAGAGGAGTTCGGTGCCCCAGCACACACTTTCTCGCCGGCTTATACCGACGACGAGATAGACGAGATAGCTCGCTGCTCCAGTCATCTGACGTTCAACTCGCTCTCACAGTACGAACGCTTTCACGACAGGGTAGGGGAGACCTCCATCGGACTGCGCATCAACCCGGAGTATTCCGAGGTTGGAACCCTGCTGTATAATCCCTGTGCACCAGGAACACGTTTCGGCGTGACGGCAGACAAACTGCCCGACAAGCTGCCTGTTGACATCGAGGGATTCCATTGCCATTGTCATTGCGAGAGTGGTGCCGACGTGTTCGAGCGCACGTTGGTGCATATAGAGCAGAAATTCTCGAAGTGGTTTCCACAGCTGAAATGGATAAACTTTGGCGGCGGACACCTGATGACCCGGAAGGATTACGACGTTGAAAGGCTGATACGTATTCTGCAGGGTGTGCATGAGCGCTATCCGTGGTTGAAAATCATACTGGAACCGGGCAGCGCCTTTGCCTGGCAGACGGGGCCACTGGTAAGCCATGTTGTCGATATTGTTGAGGACAAGGGCATCAGAACTGCCATCCTCGACGTCAGTTTCACTTGCCACATGCCCGACTGTCTGGAAATGCCATATTACCCCGACGTTCGAGGAGCGGTACACATTGAGCCCCCAACTGCTGAAGCCGATGATGTTCAAACTTCAAACTTCTTGGACGAGCCAAGCGGCAAAGCCGAGCGCAAGCTTCAAACTTCAAACTTCAAACTTCAAACTTCAAACTTCAAACTTCAAACTTCAAACTTCAAACTTCAAACTTCAAACTTCAAACATTACCGTCTTGGCGGCAACAGCTGTCTGGCTGGCGACTTCATGGGCGACTGGGCGTTCGACCACGAATTGGAGATAGGCGAAGAAGTGATATTCGAGGATATGATTCACTATACAACCGTTAAGACGACCATGTTCAACGGCATCACGCACCCGTCTATCGGCATGCTTCACAGTGACGGAGAACTCGAGATTTTGCGCCAATTCGGCTATGAAGATTACAAAAACAGGATGGATTAGCACTTTTTTTGCAAAAAAGTTGCCAAAAGTTTTGGTGGTTCGGAAAAAAGTTGTACCTTTGCATCCGCAATCGAGAGAGGTGCTCCTTGAAAGAGGAAATTTAAAGGCGGAAATAGCTCAGTTGGTAGAGCACAACCTTGCCAAGGTTGGGGTCGCGGGTCCGAGTCCCGTTTTCCGCTCTTTTTTATTCTTAGTACGCTCCCTCAAAAGGGGGGCATTTTTATTTCAAGACCTATTAAACAATAGAAAAACCAATCATTCTGATGAATTTATATTTAAGATATTTTGAGAGAGAGACGTTGGTCACAACCGTTGAAGATGCCATTGGATTCCTTGCCAGTATAGAAGAGATAGGCATGAATCCCATGTTGGAAGAAGACATCAGGGAATATGTGGCCAGTGACGTGTTTTATCCCAAACGTTACAAGATACGCCCGCGCGTGTACTTTATAATTATAAAGACAGAGGCTGCTACCATGCAGGATTTCAAAGAGAAGAAAGCCCTGCACGCTGCTCCTGCAGAGAAGGATCATTCAACCTCACCGACACTTGCACGACTTAACGACATCAATATCGGATGGTATGAAGGTGTCTTGGACTTCAAGCGGGTGCTCCTTGTACCCGGAACAGGGAAATTCCAGTATCGCGACACCCACTTTGTGGCACAGGTGAAGGCTGAGTCTGGTATCGACTGTTATAACCGCATTGTCGAACATCTGCGTTCACGTGTCGACGAGCGCAGCCAGTTCCCTTCGGTAAAGGGTAAGAACTTCAAGTTCCGTTTTCTTGGTAAGGCAAAATAATCCCCGGTAAGATGAACAAGGTCATGCTCATAGGCAATGTCGGTGCTGAGCCGGAAGTACGCTATGTAGACCAAGGAGTCGCCGTAGCACGTTTGCGCTTAGCCACATCCGAACGGGGCTATACGCTGGCTAACGGCACGCAGGTGCCCGAACGTACCGACTGGCACACGGTCATCCTGTGGCGAAAACTGGCTGAAATCGTAGAACGTTACGTACACAAAGGCGACAAGCTCTACATTGAAGGTCGCCTGCGCTACACCATCTACGACAACAAACAGGGTCAGCGGCAATACCAAACGGAGATTTGGGCAGAGAACATGGAAATGTTGACACCGAAAAACACAACAGCCCCAGATGGAACCCATTCTGAAGATGTTTAGTGAGGTGAGTCTCATGGAGCCGTCCGTGGGAGCCATTATTGCTGCTGTGCTGGCATGTCTGCTACTGGTCATGTCGGGCTTTGCTTCTGGGTCGGAGATTGCATTCTTCTCACTTTCACCGTCCGACTTGAACGAACTGGAGGAAAGCAATGACGAGCGTGACCTGAAAATCATGAAGTTGCGCGAGGATTCCGAACGGACGCTGGCAACCATTCTGATTACCAACAATTTGGTGAATGTGACCATCATCATGCTCTTCAACTACTTCATTTCCCATACTGTTGATTTCGGCGGTGCCTATTGGCTGGAGTTCGTTTGCATCACAATATTACTGACATTTCTGCTGCTGCTCTTCGGCGAGATTATGCCTAAGGCCTATTGTGCGCAGCACGCCCTGGCTTTCTGTCGCACGTCGGTCAATGGCATCATGCTGCTCAGAAAGCTGTTCTGGCCTTTGGAGACGGTGCTGCTCAGTACGGGGCTCCTGGCCGAGAAGGTGGTGCAGAAAGACAGCCACGTGCTCAGTGTCGATGACTTGGAACAGGCACTGGAACTGACCGACAAGGAGGAAATACGCGACGAACAGAACATGTTGGAAGGTATTGTCCGATTCGGCGACGAGACGGCGAAGGAGATAATGACCAGCCGGCAGGATGTGGTCGACCTCGACTTCCGCTCTACATATCCCGAGGTGTTGCAGTGTATCGTAGAGAACAACTATTCGCGCATTCCCGTCTATCAGGATACGGTAGACAACATACGTGGTGTGCTCTATATCAAGGACCTGCTGCCCCACTTGAAGAAACCCGCCTCATTCCGGTGGCAGTCGCTCATACGGCCGCCTTATTTCGTGCCCGAAACCAAGAAGATTGACGACCTGCTGCGCGAGTTTCAGGAGAATAAAGTTCATATTGCTATCGTTGTTGACGAGTATGGCGGCACAAGCGGCATCGTTACTTTGGAAGATGTGCTGGAGGAAATCGTTGGCGAAATCAACGACGAGTACGACGAGGACGAAAAGAACTATGTGCGCATCAATGCCAACACCTATATCTTTGAAGGCAAAACGCTGCTCTCGGATTTTTATCGCATCCTCGACATCGACGACGACACATTCAGTGAGGTTGAGGGTGAGGCCGACACACTGGCTGGCTTGCTGTTAGAGCTGAAGGGCGACTTCCCCGATTTACATGAATCCATCGATTTCGAGAACTTCACCTTCGAAGTCTCAGAACTCGACGGACACCGCATCTCCAAAATCAAAGTCATACTGCATAAGTAATCCGTTTTATATGTATCACTGAGCTGTGTTGTACATATAGATAGAAGATTTTCCATTAAAAAAACTAAAAAATAGCGTTAAACCGCGTAATACGTGTGCGAAACAAAAAGTTTTTCGTACTTTTGCATGCAGTTAACAACTTAAAATTGACGAAAATGAAAAGACTAATTATGACTATGGCTCTCGCCGTCACCATGCTGATGGGAGCGCAGACAGTACAGGCACAGGATGTGCTGACACCGGAACAGCAGGTAGAAATGAAGGCTCAGGCAGAGGCTCAGAAGGCTGCTGAAAAGGAAGTGAAGAAACAGGAAAAGGCTCAGAAGAAGAAGGAGGCTGAAGCCAAGAAAAAGGAAAAGGAAATTGCCAAGAAAGAGAAGGAAGCTAAGAAAAGGGCTGATGCCGTGAAGAAGGCTGACAATGCCCGCAAAGCTGCTGAGAAAGCTCAGGACAAGGCTGCAAAAGCTGCTGAGAAAGCTGCCGCCGCTCCTGGCGATACCAAGCTCGAAGTGAAAGCCGCCAAGGCTAAACTGGCCGCAGAAAAAGCTGTAGAAAAAGCAGAAAAGCTGGCTAAGAAAGCGAAGTGAGGAATTGAGAGAAAAAAACTTTGGGAAGTGTGCACGCATTTCCCAATTTTTTTGTACCTTTGCGGGCGATTTTCGAAAATTAAGAGTTTTAAGAGATGAATATTTCGTATAAATGGCTGAAGGACTTCGTTGACTTCGACCTTAATCCGCAGGAGGTTTGTGACGCGCTGACGTCGACGGGTCTTGAAGTCGACGCTTTGGAGGAAGTACAGAGTATTAAAGGCGGTCTGAAGGGTCTCTATGTTGGCAAGGTGCTGACGTGTGAGGCTCATCCCAACAGTGACCATCTGCATGTGACGACCGTTGACCTGGGCAAGGGTGAGCCGAGCCAGATAGTCTGTGGTGCGCCGAACGTGGCTGCCGGACAGAAAGTGATTGTGGCCGACCTGGGCTGTGTGCTCTATGACGGCGACAAGGAGTTCGTTATCAAGAAATCGAAGCTGCGCGGTGTGGACTCCTGTGGCATGATCTGTGCCGAGGACGAGATAGGCATCGGCACTTCGCATGCAGGTATCATTGTGCTACCCGACGACGCTCCCGTTGGTCTGCCTGCTGCCGAGTACTACCACTTGGAGAGCGACTGGCTCATTGAGGTGGACATCACGGCTAACCGCGCCGATGCGCTTTCTCACTGGGGTGTTGCCCGTGACCTGTATGCCTGGCTGAAGCAGAACGGCTATGAGACCAGCCTGCACCGCCCAGCTGCTGACGACGGCTTTGCCGTTGACAACCATGACCTTCCCATTGACGTGGTCATTGAAAACAGCGAGGCTTGTCGCCGCTATGCCTGTGTCAGCATCACCGACTGTGAGGTGAAGGAGTCGCCCGAATGGCTGAAGACGCGCCTGACAACTGTCGGCCTGCGTCCTATCAATAATATTGTAGACATTACTAATTATATAATGTTCGCGTATGGCCAGCCGTTGCATTGCTTCGATGCCGACATGGTGACTGGTCACAAGATTGTGGTGAAGACCATGCCCGAGGGCACGCCGTTCCAGACGCTGGACGGTGTGGAGCATAAGCTCAGCGACCGCGACCTTGCCATTTGCAACACCGAGGATGCCATGTGTATAGCCGGCGTGTTTGGAGGCAGGGGCAGCGGTACTTACGAGACCACGAAGAACGTGGTGCTTGAGTCGGCCTATTTTCATCCGACTTGGATTCGCAAGTCGGCTCGCCGTCATGGACTGAGCACCGATGCTTCATTCCGCTTTGAGCGCGGCATCGATCCCAACGGCGTCATCTACGCCCTGAAGCAGGCTGCCGTCATGTGCAAGGAGTTGGCTGGCGGAAAGGTGTCAATGGAGATTCGCGACGAGTATCCGTCGCCCATCGATAACCCCAAAGTGGAACTTGACTTTGAATATGTCAAGAACTTGATAGGTAAGGAGATACCCGTTGAGACGATTAAGAATATCTGCACGTCGTTGGAGATGAAGATTCTCAGCGAGAATGCTAAAACACTTCTATTGGAGGTGCCTGCCTACCGTGTGGACGTGCAACGTCCTTGCGATGTAGTGGAGGACATCCTACGTATATACGGATATAATAATGTGGAGATTCCCACGCAGCTGAAGGGCTCGCTCGTCATCAAGGGTGACGAAGACCGTAAGCACAAGCTGGCCAACCTTGTGAGTGAGCAGCTGGTAGGCGAGGGTTTCAACGAGATTCTGAACAACTCGCTGACCAAAGCCGCCTACTATGCAGCCCCCCTGTCGTCCCCCGAGGGGGACACGATGGTCTCTGCAGACAAAACTAATGGAGCCCCCTCGGGGGCCGTAGGAGGGGCTTCCCTTGTCAGAATTATGAACCCGCTCTCGAGCGACCTGAACGTCATGCGTCAGACGCTGCTCTATGGCGGACTGGAAAGCATAGCCCACAATGCCAACCGCAAGAACCAGAACCTGCGCTTCTTCGAGTTCGGCAACGTTTACCTTTTCTCGCCTGAGAAGCAGAACAACGATGACCCCATGCAGGCCTATAAGGAGCAGTATCATCTGGGACTATGGGTGACGGGCCGTCGTGTGGAAGGTTCTTGGGCACACCAGAACGAGGACTCCAGCTTCTATGAGCTGAGCGCTTACGTTGAGAACGTGCTGCGCCGCATTGGTCTGAAGCCAGGTATGACTGTCCGCAAGAAGTCGGAGAACCCCGTGTTCTCGGCTGGCATCACCATTGAGAACCGTGGCGGTAAGGTGCTCTGTGAGATGGGCATCCTGACGAAGAAGCTGCAGAAACAGTTCGGTATCGACAACGCCGTCTTCTACGCAGAGATGAACTGGACGCAGCTGATGAAGGTCACGAAGAAGAACGAGATTACCTTCACCGAAGTGCCTAAGTTCCCCGCTGTCAGCCGCGACCTCGCCCTGCTGGTTGACAACGCTGTAGAGTTTGCCCAGATAGAGCAGATAGCCCGTCAGACGGAGAAGAAACTGCTGAAGCGCGTTGAGCTCTTCGATGTCTACGAAGGAGAAAAACTCCCCGCCGGCAAGAAGTCATACGCCGTGAACTTTATCCTGCAGGATGAGGAAAAAACGATGGGCGACAAGCAGATTGACGCTATCATGCAGAAGCTGATTGCCAACCTGAAGAAGCAGCTCAACGCAGAGCTGAGATAATGGTAAAAAGGTAAAAAAGTAAAAAGGTAAAAAAGATAAAATATTAAAAAGTAAAACCAATGGGAAGAGCATTTGAATATCGTAAAGCTACTAAGCTGAAGAGATGGGGCCACATGGCCAAGACGTTTACCAAGATTGGCAAGCAGATTGCCATTGCCGTAAAGGCTGGCGGTCCGGAACCCGACATGAACCCCGCATTGCGTGCTTGTATCGCCAACGCCAAGCGCGAGAACATGCCAAAGGACAACATCGAGCGTGCCATCAAGAACGCTATGGGTAAGGACCAGAGCGACTACAAGGAAGTGAATTATGAAGGATATGGTCCTCATGGCATTGCCATCTTCGTGGAGACGCTGACCGACAACACCACACGTACCGTGGGCGATGTCCGTTCAGTGTTTAACAAGTTCAATGGCAACCTCGGAACACAGGGTTCTCTGTCGTTCCTGTTCGACCACAAGGCCGTGTTCACCTTCAAGAAGAAGGACGGTCTGGACATGGACGAGATGATTCTCGACCTGATTGACTACGGCGTGGAAGACGAGTTCGACGAGGACGAGGAGGAGAACAGCATCACCATTTACGGTGATCCGTCGAGCTTCAGTGCCATACAGAAGCATCTGGAGGAGAACGGCTTCGAGGTGACCGGCGCTGAGTTCACCCGTATTCCCAACGACCTGAAGGACGTCACGCCTGAACAGCGCGAGACCATTGACAAGATGGTAGAGCGTCTCGAAGACTTCGATGACGTACAGACGGTCTACACGAACATGAAGCCTGAGGCTGTTGAGGAATAAGTAGTCGGGCGACGATTACTCGTTCTTATTATAGTCTTTTGAAGTAAAGAGCATGTCGTAGAGCACCTCTCCGGGGTGTTGCTGCGACATGTATCTGTAATGGAAGTTGTAGTCCGCCTCTTTGTAGGGTGCCATCCCCGGCGAATTCTTCAGTTCACCAAGCAGCGCGTTCTTGACTTCCTGCTGCTGGTCAGCCAGAATGGTATCGGCAACTCCAGTCAGCGTATAATAATAATTGATAGTATGGGTGGACGCCTCAAAACTGATGCTGTCCATGATAATGTTATCTGACATTTTTGCCGGACAGTTCTTTAGGTTATACATACGAACTTCCTTGGCACATTTCTCTTCGAGCGACTCCTGACAGGCAACAAACAAGACCGTAACGAGAGCCATTAGATACGTTTTTTTCATACTTTAATACTTTTTATGGGTGCAAAGGTACAAAAAAAAGTGAAATTATTGGCTAAAAGACGATTTTTTTGTATCTTTGCGGTTCAAAAGTAGAAGTACATAAATGAAATATATCAGGAATTTCTGCATAATAGCCCATATTGATCACGGCAAGTCGACACTCGCCGACCGCTTGTTGGAAGCTACTCAGACCATTCAGGTGACTGAGGGTCAGATGCTTGACGACATGGATCTGGAGCGTGAGCGTGGCATCACCATCAAGAGCCATGCCATCCAGATGGAGTACGAGTACAAGGGGGAGAAGTTCATTCTGAATCTTATCGACACGCCGGGACATGTTGACTTCAGCTACGAGGTCAGCCGTTCGATTGCAGCCTGCGAAGGGGCTCTGCTCGTGGTCGATGCAACTCAGGGTGTACAGGCACAGACTATTTCCAACCTATACATGGCCATCGACAACAACCTGGAGATTATCCCGGTCATCAATAAAATAGACATGCCCAGTGCCATGCCCGACGAAGTGGAAGACGAAATCGTGGACTTGTTGGGCTGCGACCGCAAGGACATTATCCGGGCATCGGGAAAGACCGGCGAGGGCGTGAACGACATCCTTAACGCTGTCGTGGAACGCATACCGGCACCTGTGGGCGAAGAGGACGCACCGCTGCAGGCACTGATATTCGACTCTGTGTTCAACTCGTTCCGTGGCATCATTGCCTACTTCAAGATTGTGAACGGTGTTATCCGCAAGGGTGACCACGTGAAGTTCTTCAATACAGGCATGGAGTATGATGCCGACGAGATAGGTGTGCTGAAGATGGACATGATACCGCGTCAGGAACTGCGCACGGGCGACGTAGGCTATATCATCAGCGGTATCAAGAACTCGAAGGAGGTGAAGGTGGGCGACACCATCACCCACGTGGCACAATCCTGCCAGAAAGCTATTGAAGGATTTCAGGAGGTGAAGCCGATGGTGTTTGCCGGCGTCTATCCCATCGACCCAACAGACTACGAGAACCTGCGGGCATCGTTGGAGAAACTACAACTGAACGATGCCTCGCTGACATTCCAGCCTGAGTCCAGCGTGGCCCTGGGCTTCGGATTTCGCTGCGGATTCCTCGGACTGTTGCACATGGAGATTGTTCAGGAACGACTCGACCGTGAGTTCGACATGGATGTCATCACGACCGTTCCCAACGTATCGTATATATGCTACACGAAACAGGGCGAAGTGAAAGAGGTTCACAACCCGTCGGGACTGCCCGACCAGACCATGATAGACCACATCGAGGAACCATATATCCGTGCCTCGATTATCACGGCAGCCGACTTTATCGGACCGATTATGACACTCTGCTTGGACAAACGCGGTGAACTCATAGATCAGCAGTATGTTTCCGGCAACCGTATAGAGCTTCACTTTATGCTCCCGTTGGGCGAAATCGTGATTGACTTCTATGACAAGCTGAAGTCCATTTCGAAGGGATATGCCTCATTCGATTATCATGTCGACGGCTTCCGCCCATCGAAGCTGGCAAAGCTCGATATCCTGCTGAATGGTGAGCCAGTGGATGCCCTCTCAACGCTGACACATCAGGACAATGCCGTGACGTTCGGACGCCGGATGTGCGAGAAACTGAAAGAGCTGATTCCACGACAGCAGTTCGACATTGCCATACAGGCTGCCATTGGTGCGAAAATCATTGCACGTGAGACAGTGAAACAGGTGCGCAAGGACGTGACGGCCAAGTGCTATGGCGGCGATGTCAGCCGTAAACGCAAACTCTTGGAGAAACAGAAGCGCGGTAAGAAGCGCATGAAGCAGATTGGAAACGTTGAAGTGCCACAGAAGGCATTCCTCGCTGTACTGAAATTAGATTAATAACCACGCATATAAATAATTTTTTACTAAAGATCCCAGATTAGGAGGTAGACAAATGGCAAATTTAAGCTTAGCCCCCAGAGATGTTGCCCGCGAACTGGCTCGCCGGTACAGTACTATGACGCACGAAGAACTTGACTTGTTGGAGAACATCCTCGTGCCAATGAAGTTTGCAAAAAATGAAAAGATTCTCAAGGAAGGCGAAGTCTGTGAGAATATATACTGGATTGTAAAAGGGTTGGTGCGCCAGTTCTATTATAAGAATGGTAAGGAACTGACCGAGTACATGGCAACGGAGAATAACATTGTCATGTGCATTGAGAGCCTGTTCATGGAACAGCCGACGCGACTACAGATTGTGACGATTGAGCCAACACTGCTCTATGCACTGCCCAAGAAGGTGCTTGAACAGGTAGCTATGAAGAGCGTCAACATACAGATTCTATATCGCAAGATTTTGGAAGAGAGCCTCATTCTCAGTCAGATTCATGCTGACATGCTGCGCTTTGAGAGTGCCCAGGACCGCTACCAGAAGCTGGTGAAACGCCAGCCACAGTTAGTCCTGCGCGCACCGCTGGTCTACATCGCCAGCTACTTGCAGATGACACCCGAGACGCTCTCACGTGTCCGCACTGCCTCCCTTCTTGGAGGATAGGTCCCAAGTCCAACTCTCAGTAGTCCCATAAGACCGAGTAGCCCCAGTGGCCCCAGTAGTCCCAGAATAATAAAAGAAACAATGGCAGGATATTTAGTCAGCGATACGCGCAAGGTAACTACGCATCGCTTCATTGAGATGAAACAGAAAGGTGAGAAGATTTCCATGCTCACCTCTTACGACTACACCATGGCAGGTTTAGTCGACAAGGCTGGTATCGATGGTATTCTCATCGGCGACTCGGCTTCAAATGTGATGGCAGGCAATCTGACAACCCTGCCCATGACCGTCGACCAGATGATTTACCACGCTCGTTCCGTGGTACGGGCCGTCAGCCGTGCGCTGGTGGTCTGCGACATGCCGTTCGGCAGCTATCAGGTCAGCCCGCAGGAGGGCGTGGCCAATGCCGTGCGCATCATGAAAGAGAGCGGTTGCGACGCCCTGAAGTTAGAAGGCGGCGCAGAAATCATCGATACGGTGAAGCGCATCCTTGATGCCGGCATACCCGTCATGGGACATCTCGGACTGACGCCCCAGAGCATCAACAAGTTCGGAACTTACGCTGTCCGTGCCAAGGAAGAGCGTGAGGCCGAAAAACTGCTCAGTGACGCACGGCTGCTGAGTGAGACGGGCTGTTTTGCCGTAACGTTAGAGAAGGTGCCGGCACAGCTGGCCGCCCGCGTGTCTCAGGAAATCAGCGTACCGACCATCGGCATCGGTGCCGGCAATGGTACTGACGGCCAGATACTGGTCGTGGCTGACATGCTGGGTATGACACAGGGATTCTCACCGCGTTTCCTGCGTCGTTATGCCGACCTGAATGCTGTCATCACTGATGCGGTGGGTAATTATGTTACCGACGTGAAGAGTGGTGATTTTCCGAATGAAAACGAGTCATATTAAATAAAATGAATACTCAAAACACACCTGTACATGTGCGGTTATGGCACCGGGACTTTTGGCTCATGCTGGCGGCCAACATGCTCCTGTCCATTTCCGTCTATATCTTGATTCCCATATTACCCGAATGGCTGCTCGAAGCCGAGTTGTTCAGTTCCGTTGACGTGGGCTTGGCTATGGGCGTCTTCGCTCTGGGCCTTTATACCTTCGGGGCGTTCTGTTCATTCTTGGTTCAGCGCTTCCGCCGCAACAAGGTCTGCATCTTCTCCATCATTGCGATGGCCTGCTGTACAGCCGCGCTTTATTATATGCACGGTTTGCGAGGGGCGTATGTCACGTTCAAGATGATTATGCTGCAGCGTTTCGCGCTCGGTGCCACCTACGGACTGGCACTGATGGTACTGTCAAGCACCCTGATTATCGATACCAGCGAGTCCTATCGGCGTACTGAGGCCAACCACTCCGCAGGATGGTTCTCACGGTTCGCTATTTCCATCGGCCCCATGCTGGGCATCGTGCTCTACCAGCAGTTCGGTTTCGATGCCGTGTTGCTTGCATCCCTATTCTGTACGCTGGTTTCCGGCGTATTCATCCTGACGGTCAACGTACCGTTCCGAACGCCATCCGACACGATTCCCGTCGTAAGTCTTGATCGTTTCATCCTGCCTCATACATTGCCGGTTTTCATCAACCTCGTTGCTATTGTTTTGGTCGTGGGATTAATCCTTTCGTTAGGCCTCAGCGAGCGGTTCTACGGACTGATGATGGTTGGTTTCCTCATTGCGCTGCTTGCCCAGCGGTTTGTCTTTCGTGATGCGGAATTGAAAAGCGAAGTGGTGAGTGGTATCATCCTGCTCATTGCCACCGTGCTGATGATAATGTTCCGCCCCGTGCCTGCAGTCTGGTATATCTCACCGCTGACCTTCGGTTTGGGTATAGGTATTATAGGCTCACGTTTCCTACTGTTTTTCATCAAACTGAGTTTACATTGCAAGCGCGGCACGTCGCAGAGCATGTATCTGTTAGGGTGGGAGACTGGTCTGGCTTTGGGTATAGGCTTGGGTTACATGTTCTTCCTTAACGAAGATCAGCCGCTCTGCATCACTGCCTTGGTTTTGTTGGTACTTTCGCTCATCATGTACAACTACTACACTCACAACTGGTTCCTTAAAAACAAGAATAGGTAAGCACATACAAATAACGAGGTGACACGGGCCTTTTCCCGTACCTTAAATGTCGTGATAATTGACTTACATCAAGAATAACGGCGATTTGTGTAAAAAAGCCTAAATATCAGTCAGTTAGTAGGAAAAGTTGAGCTAACTTTGCACCCGCAAAGAAAGAAGAGTATTTCACTTCAATACGTGTATTAATATTTTTAAACCATTATGGCAGAAAAGAAAACAACAAAGAAGGCTACTGAGACAAAGGCTACAGCAGCAAAGAAAGAAACCGTGAAGAAGGCAGCAGCCCCCAAGGCAGCTGCAAAGAAAGAAACTTTGGCAGTGAATGCTGAGAGCATTGGTTTCAAGGCAGGAGACGTTTATCAGGCACTGGCAGCAGCAGAGAAGGCTCTTTCTGTAAAGGAAATTGCTAAGGCTGCTAAGATTACTGAGGAGGAAACCCTGCTCGGTCTCGGCTGGCTCTTCAAGGAGGGTAAGCTTGCAAGCGCAGAAGATAAGGTTACATTGGCATAAGACCATATTAACATCATCGATAACAAAAAAGGGTCGGTAAGCACTGGTTTGCCGATCTTTTTTTCTTTGAACATTGAACTTTAATCTTTGAACTTTGATCTTTAAGCTTTGTGGGTTACGACAGGCAGATCTTACAGATATTATCGCGTGTAGGCGTGCGTGGCATCAGTGTGCGTTCGTTAACTAAGCACGTGTTCAACCAGAACCGCACGTTTTTCATGACTCCTGACTACAATCAGGTGCATGACTATGTGCAGCGTTATCTGCTACGTAACTCGAAGTCGCCGAACTCACTGATAGCACGGACGGGGCGACGCGGCTATTACCGTCTGAACACGCAGGGTAATGCTGACGCGCGCCACCTGGTGCTCAGTTTCAAGACCGATGACGGGGCGGATGACGAGGAAGAAAAGGAAGAGAAGCCCCAGCAGGACTTCTCACTCGATTTGTTTGCCTGAATTCCCTTATTTTAGGTTTTCTCTATAGACTTGTTCGTAGAGCAAGAGCAGTTGTTCGGCTGTGTACTTCCACGAGAAGTTTTGTGCACGGCTAAGTCCCACTTGTTTTTGTCTGGCATAGAATTCGGGGTCGTTCTCTAAGCGTAGCATCATCGCGGTGATTTCGTTTGCACTCTCTGGGTTGACGAGTATGGCGTCAGTACCTCCGATTTCAGGCATCGACGATGTGTTCGAGGTAATGACGGGCGTTCCGCAGGCCATAGCTTCGAGCAGCGGAATGCCGAAACTCTCGCGCAAAGAAGTATAGAGAAACGCGAAGGCGTTGTTATAGATAGCCGGCAGGTCGCTGTTGATGATATAGCCTGGCATGACGATTTTCTCCCTGATTGGCTCGATGTGGTTGCGGCTGATGATGCCGTTGAGGTACTGGCGGTCGAGGTCGGCCATGAGCAGTGAACGCTTGGCGTCTGACTGTTCAAGGTACTTGGCGTATGCCACCAGCGTTCGCTCTGTGTTCTTCTTTGGATCGGTGTTACCGAGGAAGAAGAAGTAGCCGTCTGTTTTCAGGGAAGGGTAATGGTTGAAGAGTGATAAGTTCGCTTCCGCATGATTGTCCATAGGCCGGAACCAGTCGTTGTAGCCGTTATAGATCATGGCCATGCGCTCTTCGGGAATGTTGAGCTTGCTGATGATGTTCTGTTTCTCGAAGTTACTGACAGTGATAATGCGCTGGCACTTGTTCAGGATGCGTGGCACAACGAGCCGTCGGTATAGCCATCCCATGTTCTGGTAGAGCGAGTGGTTCTGCTTGTCGCGGGGTTCGAGGAAGATGATGTCGTGCAACGTCAGTATGAGTGGCAAACGGCAGTACAGCGGTGCGGTGTTGCTGGTACAGTGGAGCAAATCGAGATTCAGCTCGGCAGTGGCTTTGGGCAGTGAGTACTGCTCCCACAGTGGATAGAACCCGCCGCCGATCTCTATAACATGAACGTTGCGTGAGTCTTCTATGCATCGGTCTTCGCCGGGAGCCACGAACACAAAGTACTCGTTACGGGTGTCCATTTTCTGCAACTCCTTGATTTCCTGTAACACGACGTAGTCCATGCCGTGCTTGTTCTTGCGGAAGATGCGCTGTGCTTCAATTCCTATTCTCATGGTGATTTGAGTTTAGATGTTCTTGATGACTTTGGCTGGAATGCCTGCGACGAGCGAATGTGCGGGCACGTCCTTGGTGACGACGGCACCGGCAGCTATTACCGAATGGTTGCCCACGGTGATTCCTGGCAGAATGACGGCATTGGCACCTATCCAGATGTCGTCGCCGATGGTGACCTGACTGGTCGATACGCCTTGCTCGTCAATGCGCTTGTTGCCGTCGCTGAAGTTGTGGTTCAGCGCTGTCACAGTGATACCCTGTGCCAGGTTGACGTGGTTACCGATGGTGACGGGACCGATGATGGTGTTGTGCAGTCCTATGCGCGTGTGATGGCCAATGATGACATCGCCAACGGCATTGTTGACACAGCTGTACGACTCAACTACCGAATGGTCGCCTAACGAGAAACGGCGGTAGGGTGGGGTGTCCATGCGCACGGAGCGGTATATCTTGGAATGGCGTCCACGATGCTGATAGAGTGGTGCCAACAGTCGGACGTACCACCTCGGACGTGTCTGCACCTGGTTCATGATAAGCCAGTCGACAAACCGTTTCAGACGGGGACTGTCCTTGAGTTTCTGCCTGATATTGTCGTTGTTCATAATTATTTGCAGTTTCCAAAGCACAAAATTACGATTTATTTCGCAGGTTTCCAAATTTTTTCGTAAATTTGTCGCCGAAAACAGGAAAAATGGCACAAAATACCGTAAGTAGTGACCAAACGACGCTATAAGATAGTCTACGTGACGCCGATTCTTTATCCATGACCAGATATGAAGTGACGATAGGAATACCCGTTTACAGGGCAGCTGGCTACATCGAAGCTACGATGCAGTCGGCTCTGTCACAGACGTACGCTGACATAGAGTTCCTGATTGTGGACGACTGTGGCGGTGACGGCTCAATGGACGTTGTGGAGCGCCTGCAACGGGAGCACCCGCGAGGCGGTGACATCCGCATACTGCGTAACAGCGAGAATCTGGGCGTGGGTAAGAGCCGTAACCGGCTGATTGACGAGGCTCAGGGATGCTATCTCTACTTCCTGGATTCTGACGATATTATCGAGCCGGATACCATTGAGCTGCTTTACAATGCCATGATAACGAACGGTGCGGAAGTGGTCTATGCCTCATACGAGAAGATAGACAATGTGAAGTTCACTCCGAAACAGACTTTCCAGTACCCTTCATTATGCTTGTTGCAAGAGGATGAGTTGGCCGACTATGCCTTTCATAACTATGGCTCGTTCCAGATTTCTGTCTGTAACTGCCTTTATTGGCTCGAATTCCTGAGACATTCGAACTTGAGGTTCCTTGATGCCATGTTTTGGGAAGACATGGCTTTCACCTACGATATGGTGACGTTGGTGAGGAAGGCGGTACTGCTCCCGCATATTACCTACCACTACCTGTGTCGTCCACATTCACTGTCGAACTATCAGGACCGCGACGAACTGCATCGCGAAGAAATCCTGAAAAACGCTTCGACCGTAGACTACCTGAAATGGAAATGCTACCGATTGAGGGACAAGTCGTATGCCGGCGACTTCTGCTATAACCTTCAGATGAATAGTTTCTATATCGTGTGCCACGTGCTGAAACACCGGCAGCGCATTTTACCTCCCATACTGAACCGTGAACTGCGTCAGATTATGCGGCACCCCATGCTGTTCAGAAACCTGATGAGCCTAAAGCGGAAACGGCTGCAGAACATTATGCTCTGGCTCATCGCCCATCTGCCGACACTGTTTTTTATGCCCGTTGTGAAGATGATGGGAAGAGTCAAGAAAGTGCTATAACCATTAACGATATACTTACGGAGAATGAATCGAATCGTCACACTATTGACATTGGCCGCATCAGTACTGACGATGACGGCACAAACCACTGCTGATGACGTGCTCAGCACGGCCCGCCGCGTGAATGACTACTTCATGGCGAAGTACGCCGACCCCACTATTCCGACGAACGTGAAGAAGGTGCGGCCGTCGAACCTATGGACTCGAGCTGTCTATTACGAAGGGCTGATGGCACTCAACGGTATTGACCCGCAGCAGCGATACTTGGACTACACCGACCGCTGGGCCTCGTTCCATCACTGGACACCGCGCAACGGCATTAACACCTGCGATGCCGACGACCAGTGTTGCGCACAGACCTACCTGGTACGTTACTGTCAGAATCACGATGAGGCAATATTGGTGAGGGCAATGGCAAACCTGGATCATCAGATGCAGACACCTAACGACAAGAAGAATGCTACGGCGAAGACCAAGGGGACGCAGCCATCGCTCTATGGCTGGTGGACTTGGATTGACGCCATCCAGATGGCTATGCCTGTCTACATGCAGGTTTACAAGCAGACGGGTATCGAGAAGTATCGCGACCACGCCATGAAGATGTACCGCTGGAGTCGCAACGAGTGTGGCGGCGGACTTTTCAACGTGAAAGATGGTCTGTGGTGGCGCGATGCCGACTACGTGCCGCCTTATCAGGAACCCGATGACCGCTACTGTTACTGGAGTCGCGGTAACGGTTGGGTGTTCGCTGCACTGGTGCGCTGCATGAACGAGTTGCAGCCAAAGGAGAAAGCCTACAAGGAGCTGAAGCGCGACTTCCTGCTGATGAGTGAAGCCTTACGTAAGTGCCAGCGCGAGGACGGCTTCTGGAATCCCAGCCTTGTCTCAACAAACTATGCCATGCCTGAAACAACTGGTACGGCGCTGTTCCTCTACGGCATGGCGTGGGGCATCCGTCAGGGCTTCCTCAAAGAGAACGTCTACCGCCCCGTCTGCGACCGAGCCTGGGCAGCTTTGGTTCGCGATGCCGTACATCCCGACGGATTCCTTGGCTGGGTACAGGACACGGGAAAGGACCCGTCGGCTGGTCAGCCACTGAGTTACGACAAGGTCCCCGACTTTGAGGACTACGGCACGGGCTGCTTCCTGCTCGGTGCTGCCGAGTATTATAAACTGCTGAATAAGTAGGATTTTGGGGCATGGAACAGGCCGATTAACACGGTTTTATATAAAAAAGTATAAAAGAAGCCGCGCAATTCGCGTAATACGTTCTAAAATAACTACATTTGCACCGACGAAACTAAAAAGATCAATATAATTATGAAGAAACTGTTCTTTACAACATTGATGCTCGTCTGCAGCATCGCCTTTGCTTCAGCACAGGCAGAGATTAAGTTTGACAAGCTGACCCACGACTTCGGCACATTCTCAGAGGCCTCACCTGTAGTCAGCTGTACGTTCACCTTCACTAACTCTGGTGACCAGCCACTGGTCATCAATCAGGCTGTTGCCTCGTGTGGATGCACTGTTCCCGAGTACACTAAGGATCCAGTCCAGCCAGGCGAGAAGGGTACTATCAAAGTGACCTACAACGGCAAAGGCAAGTTCCCCGGCCACTTCAAGAAGTCCATCACCGTCCGTACCAATGGCACGGTTGAAATGACACGCCTCTACATCGAGGGAACAATGGAGGAGAAAGAGAAGAAAGAAAAGTAAGTAGTTTCATAAACAGTAAAATTCAGTAGGAGGTGAAGGCCAATCGCAGGTTTTCACCTCTTTTATTGGTCCCCTCCCCTTAGGGGAGGGGCAGGGGTGGGGTATGTAACTTCCTGTCATTATGTGATACTGGCCCCACCCTCATATATTTAAAAGTTTAATTTCTGCATACACTGCATACACCAATACCTAACTTTTTGTGTTTCAGTGATATAAACAAAAACGTCTGGTGTACCCAGTGTACCCAGATTCCCCAAAACCGCAAAAATACAGCTTTGTTCAGCAGTCAAATGATCAGGTGGGCTACGCTCTGGGACTTCAAGACCTATGCTCTGGGACTTCAAGAACAACGCTCTGAGATTTCAAGACCTATGCTCTGGGACTTCAAGAACAACGCTCTGAGATTTCAAGACCTACGCTCTGGGGTTTCAAGACCTACGCTCTGGGGGTTTAAGAACAACGCTCTGGGGTTTTAAGAACAATGCTCCGGGGTTTCAAGACCTACGCTCTGGGACAGCCAAACCTATGCTTTGGAAACTGCAAACTACACTTTTGGAATGTTCCCAAGGCCTGGGACATTTGTCCCACCGCTTGGGACATTTGTCCCAGGCCGTGGGAACTTTCTGGGAATGTAGTTTAATAGTCCAAATGCTGCATACACTGCATACACCACTTTGTGATTCATAACCGTCTATTAATCAGCTTTTTGAATGAAGGTGTATGCAGTGTATGCAGATTTTAAACTTTTATTTATTTTCCGCAAGTTCTGAATCCGCCGACCGTTGGGGCAGGTGTTGAAGGGGATTTGCAATCCCCAGTGCTTATGCAGGTGACAATGTTCGGCAGATTTTTAACCCACGTTTTAACCTACGCCTTAACTTTTAACCCACGTCTTAACCCAGCGGTTAATGTCTTGTCTGGTTCCAAAAGTTTTCGTAACTTTGTGCCATATTTTTCATTTTGCCTATGGAAAAGTCAGAATCAGAAGGAAAGCCCAGAAAGGGGTGCAAAAAGAAAGAACCGGCAGAGCGGAAACAATAATGGAAAGCGTCTTTTCCTATGCTCGTCACGCTGTTCGGGATGGTCACCGAGGTCAGGCCGCTGCAATTTTGAAACGCAGACCCTCCAATGCTCGTCACGCTGTTGCCGATGGTCACGGAGGTCAGGCCACTGCAGCCATAGAACGCAGACCCTCCAATGCTCGTCACGCTGTTCGGGATGGTCACGGAGGTCAGGCCGCTGCAACCACTGAAAGCACCACCTCCAATGCTCGTCAAGCTGTTCGGGATGGTCACGGAGGTCAGCCTCCTGCAACCATGGAACACACTAGTTCCAATGCTCGTCACGCTGTTGCCAATAGTCACGGAGGTCAGGCTGATGCATGATGAGAAAGCAAAAAAACGTTGAGCCGACGAATTGTATACCATAGGTCTCAAATGCATTTTTCGAATATCATCTGTAAAGCTCGCAAAGACAACATTGGATTCTGAATCAATTTGTTCACCCAATAGCGACACATCTTTATAATAGCGAACACCATCCACTATAAGCTTATACTTCTCAGGCAATGCATGATTGTCCAATTGTTCAAAGCACCCGTCAAAATCTTTAGCCCCCATAGCAGTATTAAAGTCTGCTTTCTCTTGTGGTGTCAATGGGCTGTCTACAGCATCGCAGATGCTGCCAAGCATTTTAAAATAGAGGTTCTCCCTTAACATATTCTCCCGAATTATTTCCAAATGCCTGTGCCCAACTGATAGGCTTCCCACTCAGTTGTCCTTTTGTATATTTATAAACAGCCTTTCTCACCTCATTCCCTACATTAATACGCACGCTAGAAAGCGACCTGTATTCTTGCTCAAAGCTATTTAGTTTAAAATCAATTCCTCCAATAGCTTTTGCAAATGTTGATGGTTCAGTGTTCATTTCGCCCAAAGCAGCAAATATGCCCGACATTGTAGTATCTTTACCAAACCACGAACGCATTTCCTCTTCAGGGAAAAGCGAAGTTCTGGATTGTTTTACTTTGCAAACCCCGCAGTCCGTCTCATAAACAGATTCTACAAACTTTGTCAAATACTGCTTATTAAAGAAACTAAGCATCTCGTCTGAGGCGAAATAATTCTCATTATCCCACTGGATAATCTTCTCGATAGACACTCTCATCGGTTTCTTGTATATATACGACAACAGTGAAATAACCATTGAGGAGAACAAATATTCACCTTCAGTTCTATTTCCTTTCTTCACTCTATCAAACTGATCATCTTTCTCCCTATATAGTTTAATTTTATTGGTGTCTATCTGCAATTCATGGGCATCAAAAAATCTCATAAAAATCAATTCACATTGATGTGTTGCCGACACTGGTTTCTGTCCAGCATTCAATATCAGCATCTTCTTCACCACTTCATCTTCCGTCAATCCTGCCCAGATAGTAAATGTTGTTTCAAATGCATTCATCTTAGAAATCAGATCATCTATAAACAGCCCTTTACCTTTAGGCTCCATCATTTTCTTAAGGAACTTTAGGTTTATAAAATCAAGTTCAAGTAAGTCTGGATCCTCCGCCTTGATTTTGTCAAGAAGGCTATGATGATCTTTTTCTTCAATTTGGATACACATCAAACTTATCTTATATATGACCCATAGCCTATACGTCCGTTGCAGTCCATCCAAGATATCAATATTCTGCAAGTCAATATCTGCACATCCATTATCAACATTCAATGGCTGTGTAGATATTAGTGTCAATGGAGGAATTGGCTCTCCCTGTTCTATTGTCTGATATATTCCATCCAGATAACGGTTTGACACAAGTCTCCTCTGTATTTTATACATAAAGAAATCAGGACGTAAATGTGATAGATACTCATACAGATTTCCAGATCCTAAGTACCACATCTTGTTCCCAAGTTGCTTTGAATCATAGATTTTTATTCTCATACTTTTTCTGCTTTATTCAGGCCATATAATAATCAACTTTTAACCCTCAGCGTCAGCGCAAGGTCTTCTTCTATGCACAAAAAGGAACCTAGCAAACTGCCACATTCCTTTTACAATCTCTATCCCTTCATCTCCATTAATTCCTTATTCCTTTCCTCAACCCTGTGGTTCCTTCCCCACCTCGGCACAAACTCGAAAAATACTCCATATTATCTATAAGCACACCCGCTCAGAGCAAGTTGCACTCCGGTATTCATTCTCATACTTTTCAATATGCTTTTTCCCAATATCTACCAACCCTTTTAATTCTCCTGCAACACCAATCCCTGCTTTAAACAATGCTATATTACAATAACCAATCTCCGCATTGAATTTATCCAGTAAGAATTGTTCAATAGGACTTATCAACTTACCCTTTGTTCGTATCTCACTATTCAATTGAGTCAAGCGATCACTATAATAGCCTTTCACATCTCCAATCGTAACCACATCATTTACCTTAGAACCAAGAAGATACACTCCAACAGCAGCCTTAACGAAATCGTTCTTCACCAAGTCCTTCGCTTTTGAAACAATGTCTTCAGCAGACAATTCTGCCAGTTTCTTACATGATGGCAAATCTTTGATAGGTACCATTGTTCTTGCGATATCCTTTAGCTCACAAAGCATATCTACGATATCAAGCGTTGCAATTCTTATATCCAAATCATCTTTGGTTTGATATGCTTTTACCTTATTCACACAACGTTGCATGCCCAACATTGACGTTTCAAAGCAATCTTCGAAAACGTTGATTGTATCATGACAGTAATTTCTGAACAGGGCTCTTTGCTGGATATAGTCAACACCATTCCGGCTGTTATACTTTTCACACAATTTCGATATTTGTGTCTCAATATAACCGATTTCTTTTACGCCAACAAATATTTCGTTCATTTTAGCCATTTCCACGTCTATAACCCATAACCATCTAACCAATCTCCTTCAGCATCCCTGCCGGCACCCACGCTATCGCCACGCTCGCCACACCTTCAATCTCTACCACTACTCTCTTACACCTCTTCACGCGCCTGATCACGCCCTTCACGCCCTCAAACGCGCCGCCCATAATCTCCACGCGCTTGCCTTCCTTCCCCACGACCGTCTCGTTGTCCAGAAACATCACGCTGTCGTCAGTCCGCGAAGCCACCCGCATAAAGTTCTCCATCTCCCTATCCGCCACTGTCATAATGGTGTGTTCACCAGCGGCCGTATGGTCCATCATATACCTCAGCGGCTCCAATACCTCGTTCCTCCTCTTCAGCTCGCTCATCCGCTCCTGCGTCGAACGCACGAAAATCAGGTTACTGATAGCAGGCACCAACACCCTCCGCAGTTCCGTATCCCCGCCATTCTGCGATTCCACAACCTTATACCTCATCGGCACAAAGTTCTCGATTCCCAGCCGGTCCAGCTCCGCCTTCACCTTCATCTCCCGCTGATACGTCACCCTCATCGGAAACCACGTCTTGGGGTCACCACAC
>Ga0310786_10001635_pt1 | contig 36006 bp, 29 predicted proteins | sample AusTroGonzalo_MG_FD_203881 | JGI IMG/M metagenome (GOLD analysis project Ga0310786, IMG submission 203881) | Bovine rumen microbial communities from tropical cattle in Woodstock, Queensland, Australia - Gonzalo_03 (v2) (version 2) | ecosystem: Host-associated > Mammals > Digestive system >... | reverse complement strand
AACATGTTTTTTTGCAAAATATTTGCATATATGGATAAATTGTAGTACTTTTGCATCGTGTTTTTCATGGTATTAGATTTAAGGTTAATGAAGATTGGGTTGCCGGGAGGCAATCCTTCTTTTTTTTTTGCTATTGGCTGTTAGCCGTTAGCCGCCAATGGCCAATAGCCAAAGGCCAAAGTAAAAAAAATCCCACAAAAATTTGCAAATGTGGGATTTTTTTTGTATCTTTGCGGCGAAATACAAAAAACAAGTACTACTATGGCGAATATTTTGGCGATAGTGGGGCGTCCCAATGTGGGGAAATCGACCCTGTTCAACAGACTGACAGGCACACGGCGTGCCATTGTTAACGACACCGCAGGTACTACCCGTGACCGGCAATACGGCAAGGCGGAGTGGTGTGGCAAAGAGTTCAGCGTGATCGATACCGGCGGCTGGGTGGTAAACTCCGACGACACGTTCGAGAGTGAGATCAACCGTCAGGTGGATCTCGCCATCAAGGAGGCAGACGTGGTGCTGCTGGTAGTGGATGTCAACGAAGGCGTGACGCAGTTCGATCAGGAGGTGGCACACCTGTTGCGTCAGGCAGGCAAGCCTACCGTGCTGGCTGTGAATAAGATAGACACGTTCGAGAACCAATACGGCGCACCGGAGTTCTATAAGTTAGGCTTAGGCGAACCGTTCATCCTCTCGGCGGAGAACGGCTTGGGCTCGGGCGATCTGCTGGACGAGATCTGTTCACGCTTCAAGAGCGACACGGGCGACGAGGAGGTGGAAGACCTGCCGCGTTTTGCTATTGTGGGACGGCCGAACGCCGGCAAGTCGAGCATCCTGAATGCGTTCATCGGCGAGGAACGGACGATCGTGACGGATATACCGGGCACGACGCGCGACAGTATCTATACGAAGTACAACAAGTTCGGCAAGGAGTTTTATCTCGTTGATACCGCCGGCATCCGCAAGAAAGCGAAGGTGACGGAGGATCTGGAGTACTACAGCGTGGTGCGTTCGATCCGTGCAATAGAGAACAGCGACGTGTGTATCCTGATGCTTGATGCCACGCGAGGCATTGAGGCGCAAGACCTGAACATCTTCGCGCTAATCCAGAAGAACAAGAAAGGCTTGGTGGTGTGCGTGAACAAATGGGATCTCGTAGAGAGTAAGACGAATGCCGATATCAAGGGCTATGAGAACGCTATCCGCGAGCGCTTGGCGCCGTTCACGGACTTCCCGATCATCTTCACCTCGGCAGTGACCAAACAGCGTATCTTCAAGGTGATGGAGACCGCGCTGCACGTGTATGAGAACAAGAACCGCAAAGTGCCGACAGCCAAGCTGAATGAGAATTTCTTGCCGCTGATAGAGAACTACCCGCCGCCTGCTACGAAAGGCAAGTATATCAAGATCAAATACTGCACGCAACTGCCGAACACGCAGATACCGACGTTCGTGTTCTTTGCCAACCTGCCGCAGTACGTCAAAGAGCCCTACAGACGGTTCCTGGAGAACAAACTGCGCGAGTGGTGGGATTTCAACGGAACACCGGTGCAGATCTTCGTGCGTGCTAAATAGATTTGCAAAGCAAATGTGCAAAAGTTTGGAAAAGATATACAATATTTGTTGTACGCTTGCAAAAATGGAAAATTATTTGTAACTTTGTAGGCTTTTTTTGCGAAGCGTATTGAAGATAGTGGGATTGACATATTACGACGGCGAGGAGAATGTTGTTTTGAAGAGCGACAGTTCGCTGCTGGTGAACCGCAAGCCGTTGTTTGTGCCGGAGTCGGTACATGAGTTGCAGGCATTGCCCTGCATCGTGTTGCGTGTGTCAAGGTTAGGCAAGTGTATCGCTCCGCGTTTCGCGTCGCGGTATTACGATGCCGTGGCGCCCGGGCTGGACTTCTTTGCGGCAGATAAGTTGCGCGAAGCCAAAGCCGCAGGCAAGCCGTGGACAGAAGCCGTGGCGTTCGAGAACTCGCTGGCTGTGGGGGAGTGGCAGCCAACAGCTAATAGCCAAGAGCCAAGAGCCAAGAGCCAATGGCTGCTTGAGCGCGATGGGGAGAGAGTTGGGCAGATGGAGTGGGCGTTAGAAGATCGGCAAGAGGTGCTGGATAAAGCTATTGCCCGCGCGAGCGAATTGCTGACGATCCGTCAAGGCGACCTGATCTACGCGGCACTCAATGTGCAAGCCTGGTCACTGCAACCGAACGATCTGATTCGCTGCGCCGACGGCGAGAAAGAAATGCTATACTGCAAGATCAAGTGAAAAGACTGACATACATATTGGTTTTGTTGATGTTTGCTGCGGCAAGCCTCTTGGCGCATACGTACACCGCGAACTCCGTGCTTAAGAGCGGTAAGTGGGTGAAGATCCGCGTGACTGAGACCGGTGTGCATTGTCTGACATACGAAGAACTCGTGGACGCCGGTCTGAATCCCGCGAACGTGCGCATCTACGGCTACGGCGGTGCTCCGCTGAATCAGGATTTCCGGCTTGACCGGTACGATGATCTGCCTGCCGTGGCGTTCTACATGAACAAAGGCTCGGACGGCGTGTTCAACGCCGGCGATTATATCTTGTTCTACGCGCAGGGCGTGGATCGTTGGGATTACACGGACGGGCACTTTGTGCACACGCGCAATCCGTACAGCCGTTACGGCTACTATTTCCTGACGGACAACACCGGTGAGCAGCGCCTCATCCCTACAGCAGATGCACTGACATCGGCAACCTATACGGCTGATATCTACACGGCGTACCGCGTGCATGACATCGACTCAGTGAACCTGGTCGATGTGACAGGAAAGGCGGGCGGCGGACGCGAGTTCTACGGCGAGTTGCTGACCGGTAACCGCAGAAGCCTAACCGTCACGCTGCCGTTCAATGCTATCGTGTCCGGCTCGGATCTGGATATACGCTGCCGCGTGGCAGGTATGTCGCGTGATGCCTCGACGTTCACGATGACTGTCGGCTCGCAGACGTACAGTTGCACCACACTGGGTATCCCTTCCAGCGACTTCTATACCAAAGCCACGACCAACGAGTTTGACAACCGCGGTCGTGTGGCTGACCGCTTTACGTTACCGGCAAATGGCACAGGCAGTCAGTTGCTCCGACTGACATTCGCTAACTCTATAGACGGAAGCAGGGGCTACCTGAACTTTGTGGAGATGACCGCAACCTGCAGCATGACCATGAGCGGGCAAGAGATGGTGATGACCAACACCGAGCACATCGGTGATGCGGGCAACACGCGTTACACGCTCAGCGGTGCGACCGGCGACATCGAGCTGTGGGATATTACCGATCCGGTATCCATCAAGCGGATCCCCGCGACGTTCAGTAACGGAACAATCACCTTCATAGGCTATAACAATATCCGCCAGACGATCCTGGCTGTCAAGCCCGGTATGTCGTCCGGCTGGCGTAAACCGACCGTGTTAGGAGCGGTGGCTAACCAGAACCTGCACGCACTCAGTAACATCGACCTGGTGATCATCGCGCCGGAAGCGTTCGTGCCGGCGGCGCGTGTTGTGGCGCAGGCGCATGAGCAGTATGATGCCATCACTACGGCTGTGGTTACCGATGAGCAGGTATATAACGAGTTCTCGTCCGGTGCACCGGATGCCACGGCTTACCGCTGGATCATGAAGATGCTCTACGACCGTGCTGCTAACGAGACGCAACGTCCGAAGTCGTTACTGCTGTACGGCGACGGCTCGTACGACAACCGTAAGTTGATGTCTACCTCCGCGCCTAACATTCTGTTAACTTATCAGGCTGTGAACAGCGAGGCTGAGACCAAGGCGTACGCCACGGACGATTACTTCGGTTTCCTCGGCGACAGCGAAGGCACCTCGGATGCCGGGGGACGCATGGCTATAGGCGTAGGACGACTGCCGGTACAGGATGCCGCGACGGCTATGAACGTGGCGCAGAAGATCGTGGCGTATATGGAGAACAATAACCCGGGTAAGTGGCGTCAGCAACTGCTGTTTGCTGCAGATGACGGAGACGGTAATCTCCATACGGAGATCACGGACGACGCTGCGGAGCGCGTTCGCCTGCGCAATCCGGCGTTTGTGGTTAACAAGGTGTATCTCGATGCCTACCCGCAAGAGAAGAGCGCCTCGAACGAGAGCTCGCCGCAGGCTAAGAACCGCTTCAGCAACCTGCTCAACGATGGCGTGTTGTTCTTCAACTATTCGGGACACGGAGGGTATTACAATATCTCCAACGAACTTCTGCTGACCTTGCGTGAGTGCCAGACGATGACGAACGCCAACCGCGGCTTCTGGATGCTGGCTACCTGCGGTTTTGCACATTTCGATGCAGTCGAGCAGAGTGCGAGCGAGGAGGCGGTGATCAATCCTGTAGGCGGTGCAATAGGTGTGATGTCGGCGTGCCGCACGGTGTATGCCAGCGAGAACAGACGCATCAACAACAATCTGTGCGATACGCTGTTTGCGCATTCGAATGATTTCAACTACTATATGACCATTGGCGAGGCGTGCCGTCTGGCGAAGAACAGTACCGGATCGGGGGAGAACAAACTGGCATATATCCTACTGGGCGATCCGGCTCTCCGTCTGCATTATCCGACGGACTACCGCGTGCGTACCGATCAAGCGTCCGACACGCTGAATGCGCTGACCCTGCATACTTTCACGGGATGGGTCGAGACCGAGAACGGCGACACAGCACGTGAGTTCAACGGCGTGGTGGACATCGCCCTGATGGACAAGCTGCAGCGCATCACAACGCTTGACAATGACGAGTCAGACCCCGCAAAGAAAAAGACATGGACATACAACGATTACCCGAACACCTTATACAAAGGGCGTGCGCGCGTAAAGAACGGACATTTCGACTACACGTTCATGGTGCCCAAGGATATCCGTTACAACTTCGGCAACGGGCGTATCGCCTATTATGCGCTGGACAGCGTCAATGGTGAGGGCATAGGGCACGACGAAGATTTCGTGATCGGCGGTTCGGCGACAACGCTGATAGAGGATACTACAGGACCGAGCATGGATATCTACCTCAATACGAGGAGTTTCCGTAACGGTGACAAAACAACCGAGAATCCGCACTTCTTTGCAGAGATCTATGACGAGCATGGTATCAATACCGTCGGTTCGGGTATCGGACATGACCTGATGCTGATGATCGACAACGACCCGAAGCAGATGTTCGTGCTCAATGACTACTATGAGTCGTCAGGTTCCTATCAGTCGGGAAATGTCAGCTACCGTCTGACGGACATGAGCGAGGGTAAGCATGAACTGACGTTCCGCGCGTGGGATCTGCTGAACAACAGTACCTCACGTTCGCTGAACTTCGAGGTCATCAAGGGGCTGGAGCCCACAATGTACTCGATCATTGCATATCCTAACCCGCTGCGTGTGAGCGAGACGATGCATTTTCGTGTGGATTACGACCAGCCGGACGAACTGATGCTGGTGGATATCTATGTCTATTCGCCGCAAGGAAACCTCGTATATCACACTTCGCGTCAGGGGACAGAGCAGCACTCGTTTGCAGTGGATAACACGTATCTTACGCCCGGCGTATATATGTACCGCGTGACGTTTACCACGACAACCGGTGCCTCAACCGGCAAAGCCGGAAAACTCGTTGTGATAGAGAACTAAATGACAAAATAGTAAATGATTAAATGGTAAATGAATTTGCCTATGAAGCAACTCTAATAAAATCTTTTAATTCGAAAATTAATAACAAACAACCAATAAAATGAAAAAATCTTTTTTTGTTATCGTAGCAAGCTTGTTGGCAGTTATGCCGGCAGTTGCACAGGTCAGTGCTACTGACGATTACACTAACCCTATCATCACGGGTCAACCTTCCTTAAGTATCACTCCTGATGCACGCGGTGCAGCTATGGGTGATGCTGGCGTGGCTACTAACCCCGACATGAACTCCCAGTACTGGAACCCCGCCAAGTATGCATTCATGGATATGCGCGGCGGCATCAATGCATCGTACACTCCTTGGTTACGCAAACTCGGCGTGACGGATATCGACCTGGCATACATCTCCGGTTTCTACAAGTGGGACGACGTGCAGGCTGTGGCTATGAGTATGACCTACTTCTCCATGGGTGAGGTGTCAATGACCGATCAGGAAGCCCGTCTGCTTGGCGAGGCGCATCCGCACGAGTTCTCAATTGATGCATCGTATTCCCGTAAACTGCATGAGTACGTATCTATGGGTGTGGCTCTGCGTATGATCTACTCTGACCTGACGAACGGTATGAAGGCATCTACCGACAATAATGCTGAGATCTACCATCCGGCAGTGACGGCTGCAGCGGATATCGCTGTTTACTACAAGCAACCGATCACCTTGCCTATGGGTGAGAGTTATATCAGCGCAGGTCTGAATCTCCAGAACCTTGGTGGCAAACTCTCCTACAACGACCGTACGCAGAACTTCATCCCTGCAACTTTGCGTCTGGGTGCTGCTTACGAGTTGCCGTTTGACGACTACAACCGTCTGCAGATGACCGTTGAAGCACGCAAACTGATGGTACCGTCGAAGAAGTCGAAGTTCGCTCCGAACTTCAATCCCGATGATCCTACGAACTCCACCACCAACCAGTATTCCACCGAGGAATACTCGGCATTGACATCTGTCAAGGGTATCTTCCAATCGTTTGCTGACGCACCGCTTGGCGCAGGCGAGGAGTTCAAGGAAGTAGGCTGGGGTATCGGTGCAGAGTACTCCTACAACCGCCAGTTCTTTGCTCGTCTTGGTTACTCACATGAGGACTTCATCAAGGGTAACCGTCGTCTGGTGCAGGTCGGTGCAGGTTTCCACCTGTCGATCTTCATGCTCGACTTCGCTTACACGATTGCTACGGCTCCTACTAACCCGCTTGATCAGACTATGCGTTTCACGCTCGGCTTTGACCTTGCAGGTATCAAGGACCTCGTAAACAATAAAAAATAATAGCCAATGGCTAACGGCCAACAGCCAATGTTATGAGAATAGGCTTCGGATATGATGTTCACGCTTTTGCCCCTAACCGCGAATTGTGGTTAGGAGGCATCTGCGTACCGTACGAACTTGGTTTGGACGGTCACTCCGATGCCGACGTGCTCATTCACGCGCTATGCGATGCTATCCTCGGTGCTGCGGCTATGAGGGATATAGGTTACCATTTCCCCGACACCAAGGGCAATGATTACGAAGGTATAGACTCGAAGATCCTCCTCCGGCGGGTAATGGCTATGGTACGTGAGGCGGGGTACGAACTCGGTAACTGCGACTGCACGATCTGTGCGCAAGCGCCGAAACTGCTACCGTATATTCCCGAAATGCAGCACTGTCTGGCTCAGGTCATGGGCGTTAAGGATAATCAGGTGAGCGTCAAGGCAACCACCACCGAGCATCTCGGCTTCGTCGGACGCAAGGAAGGCATAGCCGCCTACGCTGTCGCTCTGTTAGAATGAGTTACCGTTCACTAATCATATGGACGCTGTTCTTGCTGCTATGCTGGACAATGCGAGCGCAGGAATCGGGGTCCCCACAAGCATCGCGCAGTGGGGTGGCAGACATGAAGATTCGAGCCAACGGCTCGATTCTTCCCAGGGACTATCTGTATCTGGTGGGCGGTGACCTGAACGTGGAGCAACACGGCGAGACAACACGTTTCGTGCTCGCGGATAGCACGTATATCGACCTATACTACTATGAGCCGGGGGATTCGGTGCTGCTCATCCGCAGTCAGTGCGCACCGCTATGCAGTTCGTTTGCACGCGTCTATGATGAGGACTGGAATATCCTGCGCACGATTCCCACGCCGCGCGATATGATTCTGCCCGAGGCTTACGTGCTGAACGGACAACTGCTCTGGCGCGAGAACTTCCGTGAAGACGAGTCTCCGAAATAAAACAGCCAATGGCTAATGGCTAAAAGCTAATGGTTTACCCAATCTATCTCATAGGTTACATGGGCGCCGGCAAGACTACCGTCGGACGTATATTGGCTGACCGGTTAGGTTGGCATTTCGTCGATCTGGATGAGGCGTTTCATGAGATCCACGGGCTCTCGCCGGCGGATTATATCCGTACGTATGGGGTCGAAGCGTTTCGCCGCAAGGAGAAATACGTGCTCGAGGACCTCGCCGAACTGCCGATAGAGAAGGTCGTATATGCCACCGGCGGCGGCTATCCCTGCTGGGAGGATAACATGGAGTGCCTGAAGGAGTTGGGTACGTCATTCTACCTGCGCTGGCAACCGCATTACCTCGCTCAGCGGCTCGCACTGACCGACCTTAGTGAGCGTCCGCTGCTGCACGGCAAGAACGCCGAGGAGATATTAGACGTTATCATGCCGCAACTCGAAGCACGCGCGCCGTTCTACGAGCAAGCCGACTATATCCTCGATGCGCCGGTTGGCGATAACTTGGATGGCAGCGAAGACGAGCAATTGGCTCAGCAACTATACGAATTGATTCATGAACACAATTAACGAGATACAAGACGAGATCATCGAGGAGTTTGCGATGTTGGACAACTGGATCGACCGCTATGAACTCCTTTGTGATTATGGCAGAAGCCTGAAGGGATTTCCTGAACAGCAACGTACCAAGCAGAATCTAATTGACGGCTGTCAGTCACAGGTGTGGTTTACCGCTGCGCTCAAGGACGGACGAGTGGTCTATCAGGCAGATAGTGATGCCATTCTGGTCAAGGGAATCGTATCACTGCTACTGCGCGTACTCAATAACCAGCCGTCAAAGGATATAGCCAACGCCGACCTGTATTTCATCAAAGAGATAGGCCTGCAGGAGCACCTCTCGCCAACCCGCAGCAACGGCCTCGCTGCTATGCTGCATCAGATGAAACTCTACGCCCTGGCACTCGCTGCCAAATCATAAACAGCCAAACCGAAATGGCTGAATAATAAATGGTTAAATAGTAAATGTCTTCATGAGTCCCGCACAAGTCTTTAAGGTTTATATTTGGCTGGTGGATACCATCGCCTCCGGTCATCTGAGCAAGGATGATATCGATCGCCGTTGGGCGCACTCGAGCATCAATGAATACGGCGAGCCGTTCTTTCCTATTCGTAAGTTCCACCGCTACAAGGAGGATATACTTCTGTTGTTCGGCATAAGCATCAAGTGCAACCGCAAGAAAAACTATTACTATATTGAAGGTGAGGACAATGCCCAAAACTGGGGAGATATGCGCCGGTATATCGTCTCCACCTTTACCTTCAAGGCGACGATTGACGAGGCGGAAGGGATGGAGGATTGTCTGCTGTTCGAGCCTGTCCCCGCAGGAACGCAATATCTGAGTACGCTCGTGCGTGCTATCCGTTCACGCAAACAGCTGCTGATCACCTATCACTCTTTCGACAGAGATACCGACACGGATATGTTCTTCTCGCCCTACTGCCTGCGCGTGTTCAAGCAGCGATGGTACGTGGTGGGCGAGTCGTCCGCTCATCCGGGCGAGACACGTATCTATGCCCTCGACCGCGTCGTGGGGGTGCACATGCTTGATAGCGACTATCGTATTCCTCAAGGCTTCTCGCCCAGATCTTTCTTTGCTGACTACTACGGCGTGTTCCGCAATGCGGAGCCTTGCTTGTTGCGTATCGAGGTGACACCGAGGGCTGCCATGTTCCTGCGTACGTTGCCCTTGCACCACTCGCAGCGCGAACTGACAGCCGAGCAGGCAGAGCCCTGGCGCATCGTGAAAGATGACGTGCTCTTTGAGTACTTCATTGCCCCGACGTTCGACTTCATCCAGCAACTGCGCACGTTCGGTTCCGAGTTGCGCGTGCTCGCACCGATTAGTCTGGCTAACACCATGCAGGCGGAGGCTATCGAGGTTGTCCGGCGCTACAATATGACCGCAGAGCACTGATTGCTGACCGCTGACATCTGATCTCTGATATCTTAAAAATATGAAACTTTCTTTATCGTTTCCCGCAAGCCTTGTCGCGCTTGCAATGATTATGTCTATGTCATGTACATCCAAGCAACCCGTTTCCGGCGATGACCATTCGCAGCAGGGACGTGGTGTGCGTCAGGCAGCGGCGTTATGGACTGCTGCAGACGGCTGCGAACAGGAGTTCAACGATCTGGTGAGCGAGAACCTCTGCGCAACGGATAGCGAGCGTCTGGCTCTGTTCGAGTCGCTGAGCCGTATCATCGAGAACTGCTATCAGTCGGCTGATATGCTGACGGTTGACTTGCTCAAACCCACGCAGCTCACCAATGCCGGCAATCCGACGACGGCTGACTATATCATGTCGGCATACAGCCCGTTGGCGCATTTCTCTGACGACATGTTCATGAACAAACTGGCGTTCGTCACAATCATGAACTTCCCGCATTACACGCTGGAGGAGAAGAACACTCTCGGGCGTGAATGGTCGCGGCAGGAGTGGGCGATGGCGCGTCTTGGTGATGTGTTCACCACACGCGTGCCGGCGGCTGTCAATGCCCGGCTCGCACAGGCGAATGCCGATGCCGAGAACTACATAGCCGACTACAATATCTATATGGGTAACCTCCGCACCGAGGACGGACGCCAATTATGGTCGGACGATAAAGTGCTGCTCGCGCACTGGAACCTGCGGGACGAACTCAAAGCGCTGTATGCCGACCAACAGGGTAGTGAAAAGCAGGAGATGATCTATCAGGTTATGCAACGCATTGTCCGTCAGGATATTCCCGCCAAGGCGATCAACAACCCCGACTACATCTGGCAGCCGTACAGCTCGACCGATGCGGCGGAACCCTATACACGCTACGAGCGTATTCTGGCTATCGCCCATGCGCTGTTTGAGGAAGACCGGTTCTGCCCCTCGGCTCCTACAGGTATTCAGCGAAACTTCGAGGAGGGCGTGGAGATTCCCGCCGACGAACTTGACAGTTTGTTCCGCGCCTTGGTCGGCTCGCCGCAAGTCATGCAGGTAGCGGCGGTCATCCGCGAGCGTCTCGGACGTGAACTGCGTCCGTACGATATATGGTATGACGGTTTCAAGGCGCGCGCCTCACTTAACGAAGACGAACTCACGGTTCTCACGCGCCGGCTTTATCCCGATGCCAACGCTTTTGCCGCGGATATGCCGCGACTGCTGCTGATCCTCGGATTCTACAGCGAAGATGCGCGCAATATTGCCCGTCACATCGTCGTTGAGCCCGCGCGCGGCTCGGGACACGCGTGGCCGTGTATGGGACGGAAAGAGGACGCACGTCTGCGTACGCGTATTCCCGCCGCAGGCATGGATTACAAGGGCTATAACATTGCCGTGCATGAGTTCGGACATTGCGTTGAGCAGGTGCTGGATATGTACATGATCGACCATTACATGCTCTCCGGCGTTCCGAACACCGCCTACACCGAAGCCAGCGCGTTCCTCTGGCAGCAGCGCGATCTGCAACTGTTACCCTCTAACAGCGTTAGCGGTCTAACAGGCGGAGCTCAGCCAATGGCTAATGGCAAACAGCTAATAGCGACAGAAGCGGTCTATGACCAGTTCTGGTCAATGTACGAGATCATGGGTGTCAGCCTTGTGGACATGGCTATGTGGCGCTGGATCTACGCGCACCCGAAGGCTACGCCGCGCGAACTTTGCGCTGCAGTGCAGCAGATTGCCAAGGATATATGGAACACCTACTACGAGCCTGTGCTTGGCGAACACGACTGCGTGTTGCTGGCTGTGTATAGCCACATGGTCAATGCGCCGATGTACTTGCCTAACTATCCGCTCGGACATATCGTTCAGTATCAGTTGGAGGAGCACTTGGCGCAGTACACCAACCCGAAGGATTTCGCACAGGAGTATATGCGCATCTACCGCCTCGGGCGACTCACTCCTAAGGAGTGGATGATCCAGGCTGTCGGCAATCCGCCCTCTATCGAACCAATCCTGCGCGCCGTGGAAAAGGCGAAAAAGTAGTTAACAATCAAATTTAACAGAAATCTCACATTTTTTGCAAGAAAAATTTGCAAATGTGAGATTTTTTTTGTAACTTTGCGCCGCGTTAAAATGAGCGTAATATGAAAAAAGCAATTTCTATCATTTCCGTAGTGGTCATAGTGGCACTCGGATTGTTCCTGTACTTCAAGTTCTGGTTCGTGTATAGTAGCGGTGTGAACGAGGGAGATATCAACTATTTCCAGCGTGAAGGATTCATCTTCAAGACCTATGAGGGCAAGATGATCCAGTCGGGTTATAACTCCAAGAATACCTCATCGACGATCCAGTCGAACGAGTTCAAGTTCTCGGTAGAAGACGAGCGCATCGCCCAGCAGATTGACAACGCTTCCGGCCGTCAGATCAAACTGCACTGGAATCGTTATCTGGGTACCCTGCCTTGGCGCGGTAACAGCCAGTTTGTGGTCGATTCGATCTACAGCGTAGGTCGTCCGCCGCAGCAGTCTGATCCGTTTGAGTCACTGCCGCCCGTCGAATAACACAAACTCACAAACACAAAGTTAATAACACGTAGTTAGTTATGTTAACCGACGAAAGATATAATCTGGTCAAGATCTACGAGCGCTCGTTCCGTGAGCACTGGGATTTGCCCGCCGTGACAGATTGGGGCACAAACAAGTCGTGGACGTACGGCGAGTTGGCAACGGTGATTGCTCACCTGCACCTGATGTTCGAGGAGAACGGCCTGAAGAAGGACGACAAGGTTGCCCTCATGGGCAGGAACAACTCCTGCTGGGTGGCTACGTTCCTCGCCACAATCACGTATGGCGCTATTGTAGTGCCTATACTCCAGGACTTCAATGCTGCGGATGCGATTCATATCATCAATCACTCCGACGCGAAGTTGCTGTTCATCAGCGACAATATCTGGGAAGGCATTGACTTGGAGCAGATTCCTAAGGTGAAGGTTGTCGTTTCGCTCAACGACTGGCATCCTATCTCGCAGCAGATGGATGTAGCGCATATCACGATGTTCTACATCCAGAAGCAGTTTGTTAGGCGCTACAAAGGCCGCTTGACGCGTGATATGATTCACTACGACGAGCGCCCGAACGATGCCATTGCATCCATCAACTATACGTCCGGCACCACGGGATTCAGCAAGGGTGTTGTCACACCGTGCAATGCGCTGGCGGGAAACATCAAATATGGCTTGGAGGACATCAAGATCGTCTATCCGGGCTGCCGTCACGTAGCGTTCCTGCCGCTGGCACACGCCTACGGTTGCGCGTTCGACTTCCTGTGCTGCCTGTCAGCCGGAGGACATGTGTTCCTCGTAGGACGTACGCCTGCGCCGAAGATCCTGCTCAAGGCATTTGCAGAGGTCAAACCGACGCTGATCTTGAGCGTTCCCTTGATTCTGGAGAAGATCTACAAGAAGATGATCGTTCCGCAGATCAGCAAGGCGCCGGTCAGCTGGGTGCTGAAGATCCCGTATCTGGACGAGATCGTGCTCAGCAAGATCCGTCAGACGCTCATCGACGCGTTCGGCGGCGAGTTCCGGCAGATCATCATCGGCGGTGCTCCGCTGAATGCCGAGGTGGAAGCGTTCCTGCGTCGTATTAAGTTCCCCGTATCCGTCGGTTACGGAATGACCGAATGCGCTCCGCTCATCTCGTTCACGCCGTGGGAGGAGTACAAGACGTTCAGCTGCGGTCGCGCTCTGCCCGGATTGATGGAGGCGCGTATTGCCAACCCCGATGAGGACGGCATTGGCGAGATTGAGGTGCGTGGCGAGCACGTGATGTACGGCTATTACAAGAACGATGAGGCAACGCGCCTGACGTTCTCCGAGGATGGCTGGCTGAAGACCGGCGATCTGGGCTTGATAGACGAGGATGGATTCATCTTCATCAAAGGTCGTAACAAGACAATGCTCCTCGGACCTTCAGGGCAGAATATATACCCCGAAGAGATTGAATCGAAGCTCAATAATATGCCTTACGTGAGCGAGTCGCTCGTGTTGCAGAATAAAGAGAACCAGCTCGTTGCGCTCGTTTACCCGGACTACGAAGCTGTTGATGCCAACCACCTGACAGAGGATGGCCTGGCGGAGGCAATGGAGACGAACCGCCATGCGCTGAACCCGCTGCTGGCATCCTACGAGCCGATAGTGAAGATCAAGATTTACCCCCACGAGTTCGAGAAGACGCCCAAGAAATCCATCAAGCGTTTCCTCTATACCTCCATGGCGGATTAAAGACCATTAGCCGTTAGCCAAAGGCCAATAGCCAAAAGCCAAAGTTAAGATATGAACCTCTGTATTGACCAAGGTAACTCCCGTACGAAAGTGGCGCTCTTCCGCGAGGACGGCAAGATTGTCAAGCACTTTCTGTACAAGCACTTTGCTTCGGCGGAAGTGGAGCAACTCTTTCAGTTGTACCCGATAGAGGATAGTATCATCTCTTCGGTGGTGAACATCGAGCCAGCTGTGGTCAATGCGCTCAATAAACACTCGCGGCATTTTATCCTGTTCGACCATAATACGCCTTTGCCCGTACGTAACAACTACGGCACGCCTGCTACTCTCGGTCAAGACCGTATGGCTGCGGCGGTAGGTGCGAATGCTATCTATCCGAAGGAGAACGTGCTGATCATCGATGCCGGTTCGGCTATCACGTATGACTTCGTGTCAGAGGAGGGCTGTTTCGTTGGCGGCAACATTGCCCCGGGCATCAAGATGCGCTTCACGATCCTGCACCGGATGACCAAAAAGCTCCCGCTCGTGGAGGCAGAGGAGAATGAGATGCTGCCGCTCTTCGGGCGTAACACGCGCGACGCCATAGCTGCCGGAGTGATACGCGGCGTGATCTTCGAGGTGAAGGGCTATATGCGCGACCTGCAGGAGCAGATCCCGCACTACAAGACGATCATCACCGGAGGCAATGCGCCGTTCATATTGCATGGCTTGCAGACTGATGTGCGATTCGAGCGGCATCTGGTGCTCATTGGGCTCAACCAAATACTGATATATAACAAGCCTTCGTGACTTTGGCACGATACTTGTATTGCTATAGTGAAATGAAGAGAATCCTGCTGACATATATACTGGCTGTACTGGCGCTTGGCGTGAGTGCGCAGAACATGACCAGTTCGCCCTATTCGCGCTTTGCGTACGGTGAACTCGGTGATGATGTGCCGAATACGTTTCGTGGCATGGGTGGAGTAGGGGTAGGTATGCGTTCGAACAAAGCCATCAACCCGCTGCAGCCGGCTTCGTACAGCGCTTGCGACAGCACGACGTTCATGTTCGATCTGGCGGGTAGCGTGATGTGGACGAACTATTCCGATGCTTCTGGCAAGCGTAACCGCGCCAATGGTAACTTGGAGTATATATCGCTGCTGTTCCCGATATACAAACGCTACATAGCCTTCTCCGCAGGCGTGATGCCATTCTCTACAGTAGGGTATAACTTCGCGCTGGCGGACTCGATCAACAACGACTACCACTATACCGCCGCCTATGCCGGCGAGGGTGGCATCACGGAGGTGTACGGCGGATTGAGCTTCAATATCATGGACTGGTTTGCCGTCGGAGCGAACGTCTATTACCTGTTCGGCGAGGTGGCTAACTACCGCGCGCTGACGTTCACTGAAGCCGGTATGCATGACGTAGCGATGTACGGAACGCTTAATGTGAGCAGCCTGCGTACGCGCGTCGGAGCGCAGCTCTTCCACTCGTTTGATGACAAACACGCATTTACCGTAGGTGCGGTCTTCGAACCGCAGATGAAACTCAACGGCAAGTATGCAGTCATCGAGACGAACTGGGCAGACACCGTGCAGTCCTCAGGTGCAAATATGCAACTGCCGATGCAGTGGGGTATAGGCGCATCATATACATGGCAACAACGACTCACGCTCGCCTTCGACTATACATGGCAAGGATGGGGCAAGGTGGAGGCTTTTAGTTCGCAGTCGCTACGTTCACGTGCAGTCTACGCCTTCGGAGCCGAATATAGGCATGATCCTTTCGGGCGCAACTACGTAGATCGGATGTTCTGGCGCCTTGGAGCGAAATTCTCTGACCCCTACCAGAAGAGCGTGGATGGCAAGGAGTACAAGGTGTCTATCGGTATCGGATTCCCTCTGCGCAATGCAGGCACGGTGTTCAACGCTACCGTCGAGTACGGACACAGGGGCGAACTGCTCGTCGAGAATTATATGAAGCTGACCCTCAATGCCGCTATATGCGAGAACTGGTTCTTTAAGCGCAAGCTCTAACAGCAGCAGCCAATCTTGGCTGATCAAACAACAGCCGGCAGCCATACATGGCTGTCCAATAACAAGAGATCAATCACTAAAATAGTACAAATATGAAAAAGTCAATTATTGCATTAGTTTTGGTAGCAACGCTTCCTGCGTTTGCTCTGGCAAAGAAACCCACCAAGGCCGCCGAGCCCGCACCTGCTGCAGCTGCTCCTGCACAGGATGATGCTGAACCGACGATCACCGAGGAGTGCGTAATCAACGTATCGCTCTTCAACGAGTCGGTCAAGAACAAGCAGTATGCCGACGCGTGGGATCCTTGGTGGCAGGTGTATAAGGAGTGTCCGAACGCCAACAAGGCTATCTACACCCGTGGTGATGAGCTCGTTGAGTGGAAGATCTCTCAAACCCAGGACGAAGAGGAGTATCACAAACTGCGTGATCTGCTCATGGAGTTGCATGACAAACGTATCAAATATTTCGGTGACGATCCGAAGTACCCGAAGGCGTATATCCTTGGCTTGAAGGGTGTGGATTACTGCAACTTCTACAAGGAAGATCCGCTGAAGGACCCTGCCTACGAGTGGCTCAAAGAGTCTATCATGGGCATGAAGGAGAAATCGCAGCTCCAGGTGCTCAAGCAGTTCGCTGACCTGAGCAATGCGCGCTACAAGCTCGACCCGGAGAAGTACGGCGCTGCCTACATAGCCGACTATCAGGTCGTTTCGATGATCCTGGCTGAGCAGGCTGCCAACCCTGCCAACAAGAACGCCGCACGTGCGCAGGAGAACAAGGATTACGTGGACCAGATGTTCGCTTCTTCTGGCGCTGCGAACTGCGATAAGTTGGATGAGATATTTGGCCCGATCGTCAAGGATAATATCGATAACCTCGATATGCTCAACAAGATCATGAACATGTTCCGCCGTGTGAAATGTACGGAGAGCGAGAACTACTTCGCTGCTGCCGCTGCGGCTCACAAGCTCGAACCCACCGAGGAGAGCGCTGCCGGTTGCGCCAAGATGTGCATGAAGAAGGGCGACTACAAGGACGCTGTCACCTACTACGAGCAGGCTATCGAACTCGCTCCGGAAGATGACAAGGAGGATCGCGCTGAGTATCTGTTCAATATCGCGTATATCTACTTCGACAAGATCAAATCCTACCAGTTGTCGCGTACCTATCTGCGTCGCTCGCTCGAGCTTATGGCTAACCAAGGTCGCTGTTATATCCTGATGGGTATGCTCTACGCTTCTACGCAACCTTACGGCGAGGGAATGGCTGCTGCCAAAGCCGCTATCCTCAATAAGACCGTGTTCTGGGCTGCTGTGGATAAGTTCCAGAAGGCTAAGATGGTCGATCCCGACGTAGCCGAGGATGCCAACAAACTGATTGCTTCCTACTCGAAGTACTTCCCCACCAAGGAGGAGATCTTCGACCTGCCGGAGTTGCAAGACGGCGCTTCGTTCACCGTAGGTGGCTGGATCCAGGAGACAACAACCTGCCGTGCAGCTAAACAATAAGCGACATATTATCCTGAGTATCGCCATCATCTGGGTGGCGATACTCTTCTTTCCCTCCTGCCACCGCAAGGAGGTCAAACTGCGTATGGATGCCATCAACAACCGCGAAGCGATGCCGGTGCTCGATGCGCAGCAGGTTACAACGCTCATCTCCGACTCGGGTATCACGCGATTCCGCATCACGGCTGTCGAGTGGCAGATGTACGACCGCGCTACGCCTCCGTATTGGGAGTTCCCGAAAGGCATCTATCTCGAGCAGTTCGACAATATGCTCAACACCTCTGCTACCCTGCGGGCGGACTATGCCTACTATAACAATCAGGAGGAATTGTGGCATCTGACGGGCAACGTCTATGCCACCAATGTCAACGGCGAGCAGTTCGAGACCCCCGAACTCTTCTGGGAGCAGAAGACCGAACGCGTCTATTCCGACTCCGCCATCACGATCATCCAGCCGCCTACACCCGCTGCTATCCAAGCAAAGGGCGAGGACGCCAAGGGCACGATCATCAAAGGCATTGGCTTCGAATCCAACCAGGAGATGACCAAATATACCATTCGCCGACCGACAGGCATCTTCCCGGTGGATGATTAATCTTCAAATCCTCAAATCCTCAAATTCCCATGGAGAACAGAGAGATCGAACGCAAGTTCCTTGTGCGCGACGATTCGTTCCGCGCATTGGCGCTCACGCACTACGATATTATCCAAGGTTATATCAGCCGTAACCCGACTGTCCGCATCCGTCTGCTTACCGCCGCCGATGGCACGCAGCAGGCATTCATGACCATCAAATCCCGTCTGGAGTCGTTCACACGCTTCGAGTGGGAGAAACCTATCACCGTGGACGATTTCCAAGCCCTGCTGCCCCTCTGTGGCAATCGAGTGATTGACAAGACGCGCTATATCCTGCCGGCTGAGGCTCCTGCGCAAACAACAACTCCCACCGCAGTTGTTAAGCTTAAGTGGGAGATCGATGAGTTCCGCATGCCGAATGCCGGACTTGTCATGGCAGAGATCGAACTGCCTTCGGAAGACGCGCCGTTCGTTCGTCCCGACTTCCTCGGTGAGGAGGTGACGCACGATGCGCGGTATTACAACGCTAACATGTTCTGATTCAGCTTACTCCTTGCAGCCCTTGAACGCGTTCTTGCCAACGATGCAGTCATCGGGTAGGGCAAGCTCAAAGCTGGTCAGCATCTCGCAGTCGCGGAACGCTTCCTCGCCCAGTTCCTGAAGCTTGGCGGGGAGTTCTACCTTACGTAGTTGTTTGCATTGCGCAAACGCACGCGCACCGATCTTCTCTAATCCCTTAGGCAACTTAACCTCGCGCAGCGCACGGCACGCACTGAACGCCTCGCGGTCGATGAACCGCAGGCGCTTCGACAGTTCCAGTTTGCGCAATCCGTAGCACCCACCGAACGCACCGGCACCGATGCTCGTCACCTCGTCGGACAAGGTCACCTGCTCTATGCGCGCGCAGTTGGCGAATGCTCCGTCGTCTATCGTGTGCAGGTCTTCACCGAACGTCACCTGCTCCAGCGATGCGCAGCCGGCAAAAGCATTCTTGCCGATGGCGAATGTCCGGTCAGGGATATCGATGCGCACCAGTAGACCGCAGCCCGTGAATGCGCCGTTATGGATCGCGTAGAGGTTCTCCGGTAGCGTGACTTTATAGATATGGTTGCAGCCGGCAAAAGCCTCTTCAGGCACTACGACGACCTTTGCGGGGATTGCGACCTGCTCCAGTGCCGTACATCCGGCGAAACACTGCTTACCCATGCTCTCCAGCGCCTCGGGCAGTTTAAGATTCTCCAGGTGGATGCAGCCGGCAAACGCTCCCTCGCCGATATGCTTCAGCGCCTTAGGCATCGGAAACGCTGTCAGTGCTTTGCAGCCAAAGAAGCAGGCTTTGCCTATTGTATCCACGCCGGCAGGCAGTGTTAGCGAGGGTAGGGCACTGCACTCGTAGAACGCTCCCGCACCGACCTTCCTCACTCCGGCTGGCAGTTGCACTTCTTTGAGCAGCGGGCAGCGGTAGAATGCAAACGCACCGACCTCTTTCAGTCCTGCCGGCAGCTGCACGCTACGCAGGTTCGTGCACTCGTAGAAGCACGCTGCCGGAATACTCTCCAGCAGCGGTGATAACTCTACGGATTGGATGGTCGTATTCTGCGCAAACGCTCCCTCGGCAATCAGCCGGTACGGCGTCTTGTACTGCACCTTGGCGGGAAGTTCTTTGTTGATCGCTATCAGGCAGGAGTCAACGTACAGGATGCCTTTCTTCCATTTTTTTTCATTGAGGTATATTCCCGAGCCCACGAACGCGTCACGGCCTATAGAACGGATATGCCGGCCGAACGTCACTTTCTGCAGGCTCTTGCAGTCTTTGAATGTGAATACGTCTATACGGCTCACGCTGGCAGGAATAACCACTGCCGTCACGACTTTGTTGCCTTGGAATGCTCCTCCGGCAATCACGCGCGTGCCGTTGGCAACTTCGTACTTCGGCTTGGGGATCGTCTTGTCAACGGCTATCAGGCAGCCGTCGATATACAGCGCACCGTCCTTCCATAGCTCGCGGTTGGCGTACACGCCTGTACCTTCCAACGACGAACGGTACAGTTGCCTAATCGTCGTCGGCAATACGATGGACGTCAGCGCCTTGCAGCCCTTGAATGCGTCTGCGCTGAGCGAAACAACGGTGTACGTCTTTCCCTCGCCGTCTTTGATCTCGGTGGGGATGATCACGTCGCCGGAGGTCTTCGGATTAGCTGCCACCTCGGCTGTGCGGTGCTCGTAATCGAGCGTATAAACGAGATCGTCAACATACGCTGTCGGCTCGCCGGCAAACACTGCCGTGCAGACAAGGATGATGACTGAAAGTGTAATAGATCTGTGCATAGTATATGGTTGTATTTATATGTTTTCTCCAAATATAGCAGAGCCGATGCGCACCATCGTGCTCCCCTCGCTCAGCGCTATCAGATAGTCATCCGACATCCCCATCGACAACTGATATCTGATATCTGACTTCTGATCTCTGACTTCTAAATACTGCTCATGCAGTGCGCGGAAGCAACGGCGTATCTCTGCCTCGTCATCCGTGTTCGTTGCCATCCCCATCACGCCGCAAATACGCACATTCGCATACTGCTGGCCACTGACTGCTGCCATCAGATCTCTGAATTCCTCCACGCTCATCCCGCTCTTCGTCTCTTCCGCGGCTACATGTAGTTCAAGCAGCACATCCTGTACGATGCCTTGCTTGCCTGCTTCGGCGTTGATGGCTTGCAGCAGACGCTCGGAGTCCACCGACTGAATCAGGTGCGGCCGCAGTTTGAGTAGATCGCGCACTTTGTTTGTCTGCAGGTGCCCGATGAAGTGCCAGCGTATATCTTGCGGCAGAGCGGCTTGTTTGAGCTTGAGTTCCTGTACACGGCTCTCACCGAAGTCGCGACACCCCGCTGCATACACCTCGGCTATCTGCTCCACGCTGTGGTACTTACTCACCGCCACCAGCGTCACCCACTCCGGCAATGTCTCCCGTATTTCTCGCCAATGATTCATACTGCAATCTCTCCGTCAGAATTTTTCTGCAAAGATACAACAAAAAAAACAAATATGCAAATATTCAGCAAAAAAACGTTTAAGCTTGCTTAAAAATGATTATTTTTGACTAATCTAAACCAAGGCGGCACGTCATTAACGCACCGCCTCAGTTCATTTATCACGCTGTCGCTTTTCTGCGCATTCGGGTTTTGCACGCTCCATACCCCGCTGCGAGCATAAGCATCACCCACATCCCGTCACCGACAGGTGTCGGATCGCCTTCCGGTGTCGGAGGACCGACCCTGCGCGGGTTACCGTGCGCATGCGCCGCAGCGCTGCCGCCGTCGTCGTATGTCGCTGTGCCGTCGTCGCCGAACTGCGGCGTTGAACTGTATGTACTACCGGAGGATGGCATCGTGCTCGTGGACTGAAAACTTGCAGTAGGCGCCGTAGCCGTCGTATGCTCCGTACCGCTCCACTGCGCCATGGCAGGCAGCACCATCGCTGCCGCCATGACCATCACTATCATTCTATGTTTCATTGTCTTCATAATTCTTCGTCTTTCAACTTTAAACTTTCAACTTTCCACTCTCAACTTTATCGTACCATCACACCTTCAGCACTATACATCTTTCCGTTCCGGATGATATATACATGATCGTCAATCACAATCTTCCTGACTGCTGACTTCTGACCGCTGATTGCTGACTGCTCAATGCCCGTCGGCGTGCTGTGGATCGGCATGCGGCTGATGATGAACCGTGCCACCATATCCTCATCCGAAGCCATGAACATATAACTACTCTCCGAGCTGATCAGCGTCGATGTCTGCTCTCTCAGGTCGTTCAGATACCACGTGTTCTCACCCTCGTACTCGAATGTGAAGGTATAGACATTGTCCTCTGTTCCTTTCTTGAAGCCGACCACCGTTCCTTCCCAGTCCGGCACGCAGTTCACTGCCATGAATCCGTCCGGTGTGATAGCATACAGTTGCGGAGCGTAGCTCTCGCCATACAGCTTATGACCGTCCCAACCGTTCTCAAAGCCTTCGGTGAAATCAGCGCGCTCCCACATATAGAGCATGTCGCCACAGCCGTTCTCCGAACGCACAAACAGCCTCATCTTGTCCGCCTCGTCTGCCGAACGGCCTGAACGGCTCGGAGCGCTGTTCACTGCCGGCGAAGCCGTACCAGCCACTGCCGGAGCATAAACAATCTTGTTGTAGTCCAGACTAACAGAAGCACCCGAACCAGTTGTGAATACCGAGAACGACTGCATGGCAGGTATCACGCCTTCACTCGTACCTACTGTATGAGCTGTATAGTTACCTGCAAGACTTGAGTAGGCACTATTACTTGTAGAGTTGAAGATGTAAACCGTTGCGTATGTGTTGGTAAAGTCGGAAGACTGCATCGCTTTGATCTTTATCGGTGCCATCCAAGAGTTCGCCAGCAGATTCTCATTGTTCGGGTTCGTGTATGTGCCGCTCTGATAGTTCAGCGACGAGCAGGTGTGGTTGTCGCTGGAAACCAGTGTTCCTTGCTGCCAGTAGCTGTGTCCAGTGCCACTATCCCATGCGTCAGCCGAGAATACGCAGTAGCCTTTGAACGGATCCATGCCGCTACCTTCCTCTACACGCTCCCAGCCGATAACATTACTTGTATATTTAATACCGTAAACCCATGAGTTGTACCAGTTGTACAGGATGTTCGTTTCGTCATTGAACGGCGTTCCCACATACTGGCCGACCGATGTGTTCTCTTGCTTCTTACCCGTTGACTTCGTGTAGAAGTTCACCGTCGCCTTGTTCGTGCCGTCGTGTGTACCCATTACCAGTGCACCCAAGGCGAGAGTTGATGTCGAACTTATAGTGATGTCCGTTTCTCCTGTTGCACCGAAGCTGCTGCCGTCGAACTTACGCACCGTCTCGGCAACCACCAGTTCTTTGCCTGCACTGATCTCCAGTTTGCCGCTACTTCCCGACTGATCGAGTACCACGCGTTTCGCCTTGCCGGTCGCACCTACTATAGTAGCGCTCTTCAATACTACTATATCATCAATCGTCGGAGCCGGACTAATGGATGCCCACGATGTGGCGGTTGTCGCAATAATATTCGGCAATGTTACCCAAGAATAGGCTTTCAACTTGTCCGAACTGTCGTACCACTTGAGTTGCAGCGTCTGACCACCTTTGGAGGTAAAGTCCAGATCACCGTCTAACTTCAGCAGATATGTGTTCGTTGCCACAGGTGTAGGCAATGTCTCCTTGTCGGAGGTCGTGGCTCCTAATTTACCTTGTGCCTTCGTTGCCGATGCACTGCTTGCATTCGCCTCTACGAGCACTTCATGATGCCCCCATTCTTTGGCGGTAGCAGCCAACTCACTTATCTCCGTCTGTACCGGCAGGAAATATACTCCGTACGAGTGCGGTGATGCGGCATAGCCAATCTTGTCGTCACCCGAGTTGACAAAGATACCTAATTTCTTGCTGCCAATCGATGGCATAGTAACCGTATAAGACCTCAAGTCGCTACTTGCCAGTTGCCATACTTGAGATGCGTCTGCATTGGCAGTAGGCAACCAAACATAAGTGACATCACTCGCAGCCTGCATTTTATTGCTTCCGGTCGTCGTGAAGCGGATACCATACATGTTGCTGGTTGCTGTATTACGTCCCATCGCTTTGTAGATACGTGACGATGGAGCGATCGTTGCTTTCGTCGGGGTCGTGGTGTTGTCCACCTCTATCTCCAATGCCGGACTAAGAGCTATAACACCTTGTGCTGCTTTGGTGCTTTCCAAATCGCTCGGCAGTGCGTACCACTTGCTGTCAGTGGAGTTCTTTACCGCAATCACAAACTTCTCCGGCAAGCCGCGACCGTAAATGTTCTTTGTCACCGTCTTCAGCACCTTGTCGCCGCGCTTGAAGTCCAATCGCAGCTTGTAGTGGTTCGTCACGTTATAATCGCTCGGTGTATAGCGGAGCGAGTGACTTGTTCCCCATTCATAATCCAGATCTAACGCATCAACCGTTGCTGTTCCCGCAGCATTGTAGAACCGGAACGGACTTGATGCTTTATCCACCTCTGCATCCGCAGCATCCGCGTTCAGGTAAACAACTTCCATCCTCGTCGCACTACCCATATCACTACTGCTGATGCTAATCAGGTTCCCTGCATCGCTCGTCGAGTGCACATACACATCCTTCGTACTCGTCAGGTGTACATCACCCGTCACCGTCACATCAGGATCGCACCACGCTATCGGGTCGCCGTACCAGCGTGCATACAACGTGCAGGTTGCATCCTCTTTGTCCCAGTTACGGGCACTTGTACCACTGCCCGTGTAGTATTGCTTGGCGGAAGGTGTCGTGCCGTCAAAGTATCCACCGAACACATACCCATCGCGTGTCGGGCAAGTGATAGGTGTCGGCATCGCTTGATCATAAGTCGCTGTCTTGTTGCTTGTTGCGCCTGTACCGCCGTTCGGGTTGAACGAGACTGTCGTTGTCTTTGCCGTCCACTTGGTGTACAGTTTTGTCGGAGTCGTTTCACGAGTCCATGTGCCGCTTGTCGTGTAACCCGAAACGGTCGAGCTCACTACTGCACCGGTATTCGTCAGCACTTTGTTCGCTGCCGTGCAAGCCGCATCGGTATAATAACCTTCTACCGTGTAGCCCGTGCGCGTAGGCGCCGTAGAGATTGTTCCCGAATTAGCATCAAACTTGATAGAACCGCTACCGTCTGCCGAACCGCCATTCTTGTCCAATGTCAAACTAATCGTGTTCGCACTCCATTGCGCCGTCAGCGTGATGTTCGAACCGATCGAAGAGAGGGTTGCACCACCGGGTACACTACCATTGGCTGCTACCGGCGAACCATTCGCTGTAACTGCCTTATCTGTCTTCCAGTTGCTGAACGTGTATCCTGTCTTCGTATATCCATTCGCAGCCAATGTTGTGCTTCCGCTCGGGCAGATACCATTCACATTGCTCATTGAGCCGCCCGTGTTGCCATTGCCGGCAAAGGTGATGGAGTATGTGGTAAAATCATGCCAACCCCAGCTGACACCATTATGCGTGATGTATTTCCCCGCATTGCTGGCTGTTGTCTGGTCACCAGTCGTGTTACTCGGGTCACCGGCATTGTCTTTCATAATTAACTTCGGATAGCCATCCAAGATAGGCACACACCAATAGTCTGTTCCGCATATATCTTCGTACCTGCTTAGCTGCGTGTCATATCCCCAATCGACGAGTGCATGATCTCCCTCGCCATCGGTGTACCAATAGTGTACGTAGCAGTCCCACCATTTGGTCAGATAGACGTACGCATCATTCGGATGTGTCATGTCCGGATAGATAACCTGCATCTGTTGGTTACTGATGTTAAACTTGAATGTGTAATCATCAGCCACGGTGGCAAACACCTTACAGTTATCTTCGCTGGTCGAGAACGTCCATCCGCTGACATCGTCAATTATTCTACCGTTATTTCCGTACCACGTATCATCTTTGGCATTATACACCTTGAACTCGTAGGCAGTGGTTTTCGACAGACTCTTAGTCACCGTCGCAACGTTCGACGTGATATTGGTCAACGGATCTGTTGCGCCCCATCCGTTAAAATCACCCTCCAGATACCATATCGGCGAGAATGTGGCTGTAATGGTTGATGCACCATTGGCGCCTTTCGAATAAGTCACCGTACGCGTGTTGCCCGAACCGGTCACGCTGGCTGTACCGGTAGTCGGATTCGTTGCTGTCAGGTTACTTAAGTAGTATCCCGCATTCGGCGTTGCCGTTACCGTTACTGCTTGTGCTGCACTTGTAGTCGTCACACTCGTCACAGCTGTACTGCTCTGGGTCATAGTAAATGTACCGTTCGTTTCACCGGCTTTTGTTAGGCTTACCGATGAGCTGGAAGCTTCCCATTGGGCGTACAATGTTAGAGTTCCTGGAGCATAAACCCATTTGCTACTACTTACATACGGAACAGAGCTGACCGTAATATTTGAGTTGGCAAAAGTACCATCGGCGTTTAGGATTTTTGTTCCACCAGAAGAAGCTGTCCAATAACCCGTACAGGTGTAATCGCTACGAGTAACAGCAGTAAATGAGGATGTTGCGTAAGCTGTGGCATTGTGATCAAACTTTACCGCGCCATTATCAGTTCCGCCGTTCTTATTCAGGGTAACGGCTGTCAGATAGGTAACAACAATGGAATTAGAAGTGGCAAGTTTATTCGTTCCACTCGCAGCTTTACCGCTTTGATAGAAAGCAAAATAAGTATAATTAGTACTCGATCCGGGTGTCCATGTAATTGTTTTTGCCGTGCTATTCCATGTTCCAGCAGAACCGCTGGATGTACCGGTTTGTGCTGACGTGCCCCCGAGAAACATAAACCCATTGTCTTTTAAGATAGTTCCCACCGTTCCTAAAGTTATAACAACTTTCGTTATTTTTCCGGCAAAAGCCGAGTTGTTATAAAAACGGAACTCACTTGATGCACTACTTTGATTGGTTTTAATCTGAAGATTATCCGGGTTCCATTGATTCATCTTCCACTTGACAGAGCTACCACTTTCATAAGTAAACTCTGTAAGGGTAGTAATATAAGATGTCTCACTCCTTCCTGTATTACTCTTATTAGGAGTTAGAGAGTATATTGCTCCCCGCATCTGCCCGACGGCAAATGTGAAAAGAAGCAGAAATACTGCAACAGGTTTCAGCCACTCTCGCGCCACTCTCGCGCCGTTAGTGGATGCATACTGCACCGACGGTGAGCCGACGGTGAACCGACGGTCAAAGCCAACGTCACTACACTGTGAGGCTCTGAATAGCCCACGCAGATAGATCAAGTAATTTTGGGTTTTCATAATGATATTTTTTAATTTGTTTATTTATTATTCTTAGTTTTATCCTCATATTCTTTGGAACGTTTATTGTTCCATCTTCCTTATTTATGTGCGCGCACGTACGAGCCTTATTGTTTTGTGAGCATAGGCTATGCCAATAGCCTAAGCCCGTAGTTTCGTTGTTCCTTTTTTTACATAGCGAAAAACGTATCACATCCCTTCTGTTACCGAAGTGATGCAAATAAAAACAGCAAGACACGAGATTTCTCTCATGTCCGGCAAAAAAGATAAATGTGCTTGGGAATTAGTCAAGAAGACCGGCTACTAACAATGCCGGATTCTGCTTAGATGCCCAAAAATCAACGACTCGCACCTTGTCCTTTTGTATGCGGTAGATAAACCTGCTTTGCTTGGTTACCACTCGTCTGCGATACTCATATTCAGCATCTACCAACGAAGGCTCTTCTTGTCCCAACTTCGGAAACTGCTCAAGTTGTTTTGCCGTATCGATGGCTCTGTCAATAAACCTTCCCGCACACTCTGCGCCGAATTCTTCGGCAATATAGTCTGCGGTCTGGTGCAACTTGCGCAATGCTTTCTTCGACCATGTGACTTTCATACAGCCAGCTTCTCGTATTGACGTTTGAATGACTGCATCATCTCCAGTGCTTCCTCTTGCGTGTAGCACTCTCCACGATCAATCTCGCGCTCGCCTTCCTGAACGCTCTCAAGGAGTTGCTCACGGACGAGCATATCTATCATGTCAAGATCATCAGCTGCATTTTCTTTGGCTATGCTCATATGCATATCATGGATAAGTCTCTTCTTATCATTCAATGACAGCAAACATGCCATGTTCAGCACTTGCGAATACGTTTGAGTTTGTAGCATACTTGTCAGATTTTTGTCGTTAAACCTTTGCGACTGCAAAGGTACGAAAATTTTCTGACATTTGCAAACATTTGAGCAAAAATCTCTCTTTTTTGCCTAAACTTTACGTTTTTCACTATGTCAATGTCCGTTTCTGTTACATTTTTCAGTGCCTAACAGTAGCACTACGTATTGTTTTCCTGTTTTTTAGGTTTATGTCTGCTTGTCGGTTTGCACCTCGTGTGAGGTGTAGATTAGGCTGACCAGTTTGTCGGCAAGTTCACTTGGGCGATAAACTTAGCAGACTAATCCATTAAGCCTGCATGGCTACAAACCGACAAGCAGTGTTTTGTATGTTTTTGTTTTATATTGCCGAAGGCGTGATTAGTCTTTTCCCCAAATAGCATAGTAAGTCTTGTTATTCGCAGTATGCCCTGCATCCCCTGCCGGATAAAGCGTATAACCGCTCTTCAGCGAACCATCATCGTTGATCTCGTCCTCTACAACCCATCCTAAGAAATGATAATGTTTTTCATCGCAGTATGTATCTGTCCCCTTGTCCGCATCATTCAATGCTGCCGGCATCGAATATGTGCCCTGCTTGGGGGCTATCTCTGCATCGTGCATTACATCAACAAACCAATCGTACGTACAATCCGGATTGGAGTTGAATGTCGCACACGAGAGCACTGCATCGTCAATAGCTCTCATTGCAGTACTCGATCCGCCATCATAATATATTCTTACATACACGTTCGTATAACTGGACAGGTCTTGTGTCACTTCAACCCATTCACCTTGTCCCATCGACTGAGCAGCTTGAGTTTTTCGGTCACTCCAGACAGAGCCATTTTCGGATGTTTGCACTTTCCATGATGTCTCAGTAGTGTTTGTTGTTGTCTTACTGATATAAAATCTTATGGACTGAGGTTCCTCAATTTTGTTTTTGGTTACTATATATGCAGAAGTCTTGCCTCCTGTTGTTCCATATTTGCTCCCTCCATGTGGAAAGATTGCTCCGCTTTCTGCACTTGTTGCATTGTTAAATGTCCAGTCTGTGTATGCCGATGTGGCACTCTCAAAATCAATCAAATAGTAATCTCCTAATCGGTAAACAGCATATAGTGTTTCTGTTGCCTCCGGTACATATGAAGCGCCTGCTGCATATAATGTAGGCAGGGATGTCGTGGCGGCCTGCGCACTTGTCTGTTTCCATCCGGCAAACACCCACCCCTCATCCACGCAATAGGAATTAGGGGTAGCACTCGGCAATGTCAATGCTGTACCAGGAGTTGTCTGTTTTGCGGATGCTGTTCCACATGATCCCGAACCGGCATTGTATGTAACCGTGTACTTCTCTGTGCTGTATGTAATGGTAACTGATTTTACCCACAATGTTTTTCCACTAGAGGGACAAGTTACATTAATTCTAACATTTCCTGTCAGGCTGGCAATGTCGGCATAATCGCTACTATTAAAAGTATACGTTTGATTGTTTGAGTTTGCTATTGTTTTCGTCGCAATTTCTTGAGTGCCGATTTTCACTTGGATTGTGCCGTCGCCTTTATTTGCTGATGCAACAATTGATATGGAAGATATACCGCCCGAATAAGAGACAGGGGAAGTACAACTGCCATTAACAGCATTGTTGGCAACTCCACGGCTTGGCGAGGCGCTCTCAAAACCCGAACCGGAGGTGTTATTCGTCCAGTTGGCAGGTGAGGCATTCCAGCTTGAGTTACTGAATGTGTAAGTTACAGTCGTTCCCCACGCCTGCGTGTACGCGAACATTACTAACATTAGCACAGCAAGAATCCTTGTCTTGCTTAGTGCTTTAAAAATTGAATTTGTTTTCATAATGTTTGATGTTTAAAATTATTATTTGAGAGCATAGGGTGAACCAACACCCTATACCCGAGAGTAATCATGGTTTGATGTATTTTACAATTGCAGTTACAGTCGGATTCTTGACAGCCAGCTCATCTGCAGAGTGTTTTGCATATTCAGACCAGAAGCAAACTCTGCTGAAATGGATATTTGTGTATCTGGTTTCGAACAAATCCCATGTAGAACCTGTCCGCCATTGCGAACGAGAAGCACAAACTACGAAATCCGGGCTGGTCAGCAAAATCGCATCTAACTCTTTTTGAACAACAGATGGAAGGTCACCATGACTTAATAATACGATACGCATATGGAACCATTCCAATTCCGCAATGAAATCATAGCGTTGATTGGCAGGCGGAAGTTGAGAAGGCATAGTAAAGGGCTGATTGCTACCGACGTACCGAAGGTTAATAATCTTGGCACCTTGACTAACTAACTCAAACAGCAACATCCATATTGTGGTTGTTTTGCCGGAGTTCTCTTTACTTTTGATTACAATTAGCTTTGTCTTGTTATTGCTCCATTGAGCATTGTTGTTGTCCATACCTGTTAAGCCCACATTACCGTGAGGACAGCACGTTTAGATGGTTAATAGAAATAAAGTTAATAAAACAACACACCGAGGCGGGCGTTATCGCTGGGACGATATAACCTACAAGGAATGATAATATGTATACGAATAGTGCCATTGTTTTTTCGCACATTACGCGATATTCAATTCTTCATACATTGTTCCATGTAAATCTGCGCCATTATCGGGGATGTGATCAAATACACCACTAAACCAATTACCCAATGTTTCGCAAACAGTTCCTGCTAAACTCTCGCCGGCTTTTCCAAGAGCGGCATGTGCAATTACTTTTATGACTTTTATAACAAGTGCTTGTGGACTTCTATCTTCTTGAACACCCAGAGCAATAAATCTAGCATTTATAGTGTTAATGCTTCCTTCGGGTAATAATGACGTGTACAATGCTGCGAAGGCCTCGGGGCGCATTTTGACCAATTCCGCATTGAATGAACTATCAGTTATGTGACCGAGTTTCTTCAGGCTCTGGCGGATATAGTCAATCAACAGGGGATTATCCACTTCAATACAAACTTTGTCACCATCTCTCATGAAGATTGGTTTGACAATCAGTTTCTTTAACTCTTGATCGAGATTTTGTTCTTCTTGCCTACGCAATGAGCATTCATATATTAGATTGCGTGCTTTTGAGCGTGTAACATGCAGTAATTGAATAACATCATAGATACTTGGCGTCTTCTCTAGTATACCCAGGTCTTGTAATGCCATAAAAAGCATAACATCAGTATCTCTTTTTGATATACTGCCGAAAGACGGCGCAGAATAAGCTTTTAGAATGCGCTCTAACACATCTAATGTTTTTCCAATCTCCTGCCCCTGTGGGAAGTTTTGTTTGTCAATTGTTTTCATGATGCGCATGATTTCTTAATTATATTTATGCTTGGTGATTGTGAACTATTTTTTTCTCTCTGAGTATCTTTCAGAGTATCGTTGTTTGTTTCTTTCTTTCTTTTTCTGCTTATATTTTAATTCTGATATCTCAATATCTTTTTGCTTACTCTTTTCTATTTCAGCCCGATATAATTTGATTATTTGTTGCGGAACTGGCATCATTTTATAGCCCGCTTTCTCAACCTCATTTGCGATGTCAATAAAATCCTGCATCTCGTCTCGCGGCGGTGTCAAAATCTCATTCGTCTTTCCGTCTGATATTTCCGCGTCGACTTCACTGGTTAATTCCTTGTGTGATAGTTTTTTCAAATCCAATAATAGGCGAGGTATTCTCTTCCCACGCAAATCCACTCCGAGTTTTGCTAAATTTTCTAATTCATCCCAGTTGTCATAAGCAATCCTTGCTAGGAATGGATTACCCAACAAGTCCACAACATCATATCCTTTATCGTACATCCCCAATTTAGATAGGATACTTATTACAATTAGCGGTTTTGTCACAACACTTTTAAACATGTTAAGATTCTTAGCACATCTGATTGTGCGTGTTGAAGTCGTTATTACATAACATTGGTGCGCTAACATTCCGTTTCTTTCTGTATCGTTGGACATATGGTAAGCAGTTAAATATATTATCGCATCATTGCGTGCTATAACCTCGTTTCCTTCGTCCGTTCGATATTCAGCTTTTGGCGTATCTAATGTCTTAACATACAATCTATCTAATAAACTCTCAATCTCTTCTTCCGGGATGCTAATATTATTCGTCCAGATGTCATCATTCCCGATTATAACTCCTTTGGGAAGGAGGTCATCAAAATCATCCAAAATTATTTTTCGGGGTTCGTCCCTATCGTAATAATTGGAGATATAATTATCAAAGTCAACATATGGATCTTGCGCGTTTTTTACAAGGAAGCCATCTACAAACACGTTTCTATAATCCTCCTTTAAAGTGGATTTGTCATTTGTTGAATATGAAGCTTTGAAACGCTTGTAATTGCCTCGTGCACTTTCCGCGTGTATGATTACCTCTTCAATAACAGATTCAGGAATGCACACCTTGCAACCATGCCTTACTAAATTTGTTATCATTAGCTGATATGATTCATGGAGTGGACTTTCTGGCACGATGCAATGTAATACAACATCAGTGTCAAGAATGAATGTTTTTTCTCGTAGGACATCTGCCTTACAGTCCGACAACAATGGATCAACTTGCATTATCTGCGCACAGATAAAGGTCTTGGATAACAGCGATAGTGTGTGAGATTGCTTTTTTGACGGTTTTTCTAAAATTTTACCGATACCATATATAATTGCATCTGTCAAATATGCATCTAATCTGTTTCCTGCAATTTCTTTAAGAATCTCCTGTTTTCTAAATTCAGTAAAAATTTTCTGGTCTGCATTAATTGCAAAATCTGCTCCATATAACTGAAAAAATTTATTTAAAACGGATTTGGTATTATTTTTTACACGTTCTTTCTCATCATTTGAAATCTTCCTATTTTCAGGCAGTTGCCCTTTGACTTCTACATAAACATCCTCGACAAGATCTTTTATCTCGTCGTTTTTCGTGTTTTCACTCGCATTTACGACTTTTAATGCATGATCACTTAGATGCCATGACTTATCAACGGTTTCCGATGGTACTAGAAAATCTTTGCTTACTAAGCCGGACGTAACTTCCTCGAAAAGATCAGCATCAAGAGTTTTATGAAATAATCCCTTGAAAACTTCCGACACTTTTAAAAATGTGATGTTTTTGTCGGTTAATGCTATTGATAATATAAATTGCTCAAAATAATCTTTTCTTGATATTTTAATTTCTTCATGTTCATCCGATGCATACAACAAGGCACATTTAAGCATGTTTTCATGCAATTGTCGATTCTCCAGGCGATTCTCGGTGACATCTATCGGCATTGGGATGGTTGGAAAGTGCTTTTTCCACAATGCAGAATTGGTCGTCAATATGTTATCTATGGTTTGTTGATCGCATATGATTAATTTCTTTTTATACGTTTGCTGAAACCACGTCTTTATGTTTCCCGCATCAACAGGCAGGTTCGTTACATACACTAGTTCATCCCATAGCACACTTTCGTCATTATACCGGTTTATAGTCTTTCTAATTTTACCTTTATAATCTTTCTCAATACTAAACTGGTATTTTCTTTCTATCGTTTTGTCTTTGAGATGAATTGTTTCTTCAGCATCAATGCCTAAATCATGCGTCCCACCTGCACGTTCAGCACTAGGGTACACTTCTCTTATTACATCATAAGCAAGCTCTTCAAATACTTTATCATCAGTATACCTTTCAAGCTCTATTTTAAGCAAATTATTTACCATAACTTATAAAATTAAAAGAATGATTTTTTATATAAACATGACATGTTCTTTATATAATGGTGTATATAATGTGTTTTCTACACATATTACATCTATTATTACGACCTTATTCCAATAGCTTATTCAAAATGTTTTAATCCCACTTCCAATATCATTCGTGCAAATTCGCAATCAACAATTCTCTTTTATATCCGTGAACACTTCGATAGCTATTCGCTGCGCTTCTTTAACTCTTTCATCAGCTCCTGCCATCTCATTTTTACGATACCATCTGTAGACAGCCTCTCTATAATTTTCCAAAATATAATCACGCACTCCTCCGGATGTCTTATATAGTCTCGAGCAACATATAATATGATCTACTTTATTTATTTTTGCCCAATGCATATTGTTCTTAAAGTATCCCCACGATTCTTTATTATAAGGATTGCTATCGTCAATATCATTTCCTAAATAGTCTCCTGCGCTCATGATAGCAACCTTCTTCCCTTTATAATCAAAAAGAGCACGAAAATCCGAACCAGGTATTTTCTTGGGAGAGGCTGCCTGCGCCCTAATTTCCTCCAACACCTCAGAGAATGTAGGTTTTGCTCTATCAGGAAGAAACTCCAACTCTTTTCCTGCATTCTTAAGCAAATTATAAACCAACCATGCAGTGTGGGTTTTTCCACAACTCTGTACTCCATATATCACAAATAGCGCCATTCCTTTTTGTCCTATTCTCGTGCAGACTACACTTTTATATTGTTTGTTTTGTCTGTTCCTATTTCGTTCTTTGCATTAGGTCACACGCACAAAAAAGCGGTAACTCCGTTCAATAGTGGAATTACCGTTTACTTGCGCGCTTCTGCGCTAGATATAATAAGGTGTGACTATATCAACCCTAATTCTTTGAGAGCAACTTTTAGTGCTGCAGGGTTAAAGTTGTCGGCTTTCTGTTTGTCATATAGCAACAAAAGATTGATTTCCATGTTCTGTTCGTCAACCAGAAAATTGAATGTAATGACGCGAGCACCGCCTGACTTGCCTTTCCCCTTGGAAGCAATTTGCATCCGCACTTTGCGTACCCCGTTTCCCAAATCATCACCTTGATAGGGATCCTCCTTCAATGACTTCAAAAACTCGTTGTAGTCGTTTTTGAAAGAAGGGTAATGCTTTGCTAATTGCTTAGCTTCGCGTTCAAAGTACGTAGATACCCGTTATCAAAGTTCATTGAGGAGTTCATACGCACCTTTCATTTGTTTTTTGCCGTCATGATGATTCTTAACCTCACGCAAAGCTCCCATCAGATCGCCCCACAACTCACCCTCTGCATTGTCCTTGACTTTTTTCTTGACGGAAGACTTAGGCTGAACAGGTGTAATAGTGAACACACCCAGTGACTGGATGTACGCCATGGTCGCCTGTGCAACGTGATTACGCGGATTATAGGATAATGTTGCTTCCATATTGTTTGATTTTTGTTGTCCGTATTACCTTTGACATGGCAAAGGTACGAAATATATCTGACATTTGCAAATATTTCAACAAAAATCTCACTTTCAACCGCCGAAATTCTTATACTTGCGCGTTCGTGTTACCAAACGCGCACGGTAATTTCCACTATGTCAATGTCCGCTTCTCACCTTATTTTTCCGTGCCGCAGTAGCACCGTCTTTTAACGGTAAGCGTTATTTCCCTTGCTCCAAATAAAGGGACGGTTAAATGAACCTTTACCCTACGCCAAATGCGTTGCCGCGAAACCGGGCAACTTTCACCTGTCAGCACCATCTCTAACAGCCAATATACACCTCTACTTTATGCGTTCACTTGGCGCACAGAAGGATGTTAACTTATACGCAGTTATACAATTATGGCGTACTATTTTCAACCGCGTATGTATATATATACATATATCGGCGGCAAAGTTACAAAAAAATATTGACAAAAGCAAATAAATCTTCAACATTTTGCCCAAAAGTTTGTTATGTAATGACGACATGTCAAAATCGCACTACTATCATGTATTTAACATCAATCATCATACAATCTCCATTTATATGTGTCGCCCATCGTTTGTGTCCATTTAACCGTCCCTTTATTTGGAGCAAGGGAAATAACGCTTACCGTTAAAAGATGGTGCTACTGCGGCACTTGAAACATAGCAGAAACGGACATTGACATAGTGGATTACCGAAAAATGGCATGAAATCAGAAGATTTATGCCGAAATATTTGCAAATCTCAATTTTTTTTCGTACCTTTGCGTGCAAAGGTAAACATACGAAAAACAAATCATAT
>Ga0310786_10001634_pt1 | contig 36017 bp, 20 predicted proteins | sample AusTroGonzalo_MG_FD_203881 | JGI IMG/M metagenome (GOLD analysis project Ga0310786, IMG submission 203881) | Bovine rumen microbial communities from tropical cattle in Woodstock, Queensland, Australia - Gonzalo_03 (v2) (version 2) | ecosystem: Host-associated > Mammals > Digestive system >... | reverse complement strand
GCGAAACCAGCCATCTCTGCGCTCTCTGCCTCTCTCGGCACTCGCTTCGCTCGGCTTGGTCGCTTCCCCATGGGTCGCGCCCACCCTCAAGGGGCGGTTACGCGTCTCTGCGTGAGAAAATCCGTGGGAATCCGTGGTGACAGACCCTGTGAAACCTCTCCGCGACTCCGCCACTCCGCGTGAGTTGAGGGTGATTGTAGCTGAGGGGTGGGACCCTTGAAGCGGTGATGCTTTCGGCTGTGAAACGGTGCGATTTGGCAAATTGGAATTTAGGTCTGACCATTTTTCCAATTACAATATGAACCTCTGTCTATTTTTCAAGGGGACTAGTCAGCGCGGTGGTGGAATATGTTTAGACAGGATTAACAAGACTAAAAGGATTATTGGGGTTTGAGTTCCCAAATCTTGTAAATCCTGTAAATCCTGTCCAAAAACTCGGAAGTCCTTTAAAATGAACACTCGCGGTGCGCTTTTGGCTATCCTTCTTTCTCTTGCGGAGTGAGGTTTCTTTTAGTATAATCCAAAAAATCTAAATAGGATACAGGCCGTTTTTCAAAAAGGAGTTCAAGATGTTTAAGTTGCTGATTCTCGCTGCGGCGCCGCTTTTCGCTTTTCAGGAATACCCTGACGCAAAGGTTCGCGTAAACTACGACGAGGCCAGGGTTCCGGCCTACACGCTTGAAGACCCACTCACGTTCGTGGACGGCACCAAGGTGGAGACTTATGCCCAGTGGGGCAAGCGCCGCAAGGAGATACTTTCAATCTTCGAGGCCGAGATGTACGGCAAGCGCCCGCCTGCGCCAGAGGCACTCGTCACCGACCTTGTCGATGAAAAGGAAACTCTCGACGGGCGTGTCATCCGCCGTCAGCACGAAATGTTCTTCCGCGCCGACCGCACTGGCCCGAAGATCCGGTGGATCACCTTCATTCCCAAGAATGCGAAGAAGCCCGTCCCCGTTATCCTCTTCCTTAACTACTTCGGCAACCACACTCTCGTGAACGACCCTGACATTCCGCTCATGACGGCGTGGCGCCGCAACGGAAGGTGGGCGGTCAACAACCGCGTCCTGCCGGAATCGAGGGGACTCCTGCAGCGTCCGGAGGACAGTGAGACGTCTTTCCCGCTTGAGCAGTTCGTAGAACGCGGCTATGCGGTGATGAGCGCCTGCTACTGCGAGGTCTCGCCGGATCCCAACCGTGTCGGCGACGAGGACCCGAGGATAATGCAGGACAAGATAGCCTACACCGGGGTCTTCGATCTTTGGCCGAAGCGCGATCCAAATGGCATGAGCGAGACGACGTCCCTCGGCGCGTGGAGCTGGGCGCTTTCGCGCGGGCTCGACCTTGCATGCCGCCAGCCTGAGATCGACGCGAAGAAGTCGGTCGTCACCGGCTGCTCGCGCCTTGGCAAGGCGGCGCTTCTCGCCGCCGCATACGACGAGCGCTTTGCAGTCTGCGTCCCCGTCCAGACTGGTAATGGCGGCGCGCCCCTCGCCAAGCGCGATTTTGGCGAGAACCCGGGGACAGAGACCCGCCAGTTCACCCATTGGTTCTGCAAGGCGTATTCCAAGCACCGCCATGCGCCGTGGAGGACCCTCACTTTCGACCAGCATCTTCTCCTCGCTTCGATTGCGCCGCGCTCTCTTCTCGTGCTCGGCTTCGACAAGCCGTGGTTCGACACGCGCGGCGAGTTCCTCGCGTGTCGGGCGGCGTCGTGCGTCTGGGAGAAGTTCGCCGGCGGCGGAATGCCGGAGGGCGACCAGCCGAAGCCGTTCGAGACCCTCGCAGTCGGCGACCGCCTAGGCTATGCAAGGCGCTCCGGCGAGCACGCCATAGCCCCGCAGGACTGGAACTGGATTCTCGACTTCTCCGACGTGCGCTTCGGCGTCCTTCCGACTTTCCCGCGCACTCCTGTCGGCCGCGAAGACTTCCAGGCGATGATTGACGCCGCTGCCGCGAAAGGCGGCGGCAGGGTCACGGTTCCTGCCGGGCGCCATGTAACCAAGGGCCTAGTCCTCAAGTCCAATGTCGAGCTTCACCTTGAGAAGGGCGCCATTCTCGAGGGCTCCCCGAAGATCGAGGACTACCCAGTCGTCGAGCTTCCGTGCTCGGAGGGCGAGTGGAGGGCTGTAGTAATGGCCGTCGGGGCTAAGAACGTCGCGGTAACGGGTGAGGGCGAGATCTACGGCAACGGTGCCGTGTTCCCTCGCGTCCGCAGGGTCTTGCAGGAGGGGACGCGTCCGCGGGGCCTTTTCTTCGGGAACTGCCGTGGCATTAGGCTTCTTGACTTCTCCCTGCGCGACTCGGGCTGCTGGGGCTGCGTCGTCCAGTGCTGCGAAGGCGTGGAGATCAGGCGGCTCAAGATCGACAACCACATCAACTACAACAACGACGGCATCGACATAGAGGCGAAGAATGCGATCATCGAAGGGTGCGACATCGACGCGGGCGACGACGGAATCTGCCTTAAGTCGAACAACCCCGACTTCGTGATGGAGAACGTCACCATAACGAACTGCATCGTCCGATCCCATTGCGTGCCGATAAAGCTCGGCACCGCGACGCACGGCGTGGTGAGGAACATCCTCGTCACCGACTGCGTCACGGAAGCTCCGCACCGCGACTACACGCTGAACCGCAGCCCACTCGCCTACGAGCCGCACAACATGCGCGAATTCTGGTGCTATAGGGACTTCCCCGGTTCAGCTCCAAGAGAACCGGCCGCCCTGTCGGCGCTTGCCATTGAGTGCGTTGACGGCGGGCTTGTCGAGAACTTCACCTGCAGGAACATAAGGATCGAGGGAGGATGCTACGTCCCGATCTTCGTGAGGGCGGGCAAGCGCCTCTCGCGGGCGACCGGGGCAAGACGCGGCAACTACAACACGATGCGCAACATCCTCTTCGAGAACATAACTGGCTATTCCATTTCCGCCGTTCCGAGCTCGGTGACGGGAATCCCAGATTTCAGGATCAAGGACGTGACGTTCAGTAACGTCCACCTCGTCGGCCGCGGTATAGGCAACTACGAGGCGCTCAGGGAGACGCCTCCATTGGAGCTCGAGCACACCACTCCCGGAGCCGGCATATTCATGCAGTGCCTTCCCGCCTACGGACTATGGGCTCGCCACGTCGATGGCCTGAAGCTCGAGAACACCTCGTTCTCCCTCGATACGCGCGAAGCCGTAGTTCTGGAAGACGTCCATTGTAAATAGCAAGCGAACTCCGTTTAGCCTGCCGTGTGAATTGAGAGTGTAGAATGGAGAGTGTAGAATTGTGGACGATCCACCACTCTACATTTTCAATTCTCAACCGCCTACGCGCAATAAAATTGGGAATCTCCCACCAAAATTGCATGTTGACGGGCGAGGGACGGCTTTTTTTGGTATAATATATAAGATATGAATCTACTTAAGGCTTTATTTGGAACGAAGAACGATCGCGAACTGAAGCGTTTGTGGCCGATTGTGCGTGAAATCAACCGCATCGAGGAGGAATACCAGAAGAGGAATTTCGCCGACGAGGATTTCCCGAAGATGACGGAGGAGTTCCGCCGGCGGATCGCTGGGGGCGAGACCCTCGACGCAATCCTGCCCGAGGCGTATGCCCTCGTGAAGAACGCCTGCCGCCATCTGGTCGGCACGACTTCCGAAGTGTGTGGCCACACGCTGACGTGGAACATGGTTCCGTTCGACGTGCAGCTCATCGGCGGCATAGTCCTCCACCAGGGGAAGATTTCTGAAATGCAGACGGGCGAGGGCAAGACCCTCGTCGCTACGTTCCCGATGTACCTGAACGCGCTTGCAGGCAGGAACGTCCACCTCGTCACGGTAAACGACTACCTCGCCCTGCGCGACGCGACGTGGATGGGGCATCTCTACAAGTATCTCGGCCTCACGGTGGGCTGCATCCAGAACCACATGGATTCCGAGGAGCGCCGTGCGCAGTACGCCTGCGACATAACCTACGGGACCAACAGCGAGTTCGGCTTCGACTACCTGCGCGACAACGGCATGGCGCAGCAGCCGGAGCAGGTCGTGCAGAACGGCCACGCCTTCGCCATCGTCGACGAAGTCGACTCCATCCTCATCGACGAGGCCCGCACGCCTCTCATCATCTCCGGCCCCGCCACGATATCGACGAGCCACGTATATACGGAGCTAAATCCCCTCGTAAGCTCCATCGTGCGCATCCAGACTTCCATGTGCAACGACCTCATGGCGCAGGCGAGGAAGGCGCTGGAGGGCGGGGACATCGCGAAGTTCAAGGACAAGATCTACCAGGTCTACCACTCCACTCCGCGCCACAAGCAGCTCATGCACATGCTCGAGGACGCGGAGATAAGGAAGCACCACGAAGACGTGGAGATGCAGTTCCTCTCGGAGATGTACAAGGAGCACGCCAGGGAGCTCAAGGGCGAGCTCTACTTCACGATCGACGAGCGCACGCGCGAAGTTTCGCTTACCGACAAGGGCTGCGAGAAGATATGCCCCGAAGACCCGCAGATGTTCGTGCTGCCGGATCTTGCCGCGCAGATGAGCGCCATCGACGGGGACAAGTCTCTTTCCGACGCAGAGCGCATAGAGCGCCGCAGGGAGGCTCAGTCGGCGTTCGTCGAGAAGTCCGACAGGGTGCATGTTGTGGACCAGCTTCTCAGGGCCTACTGCCTCTACGAGAAGGACGTCGAATACGTCGTTCAGGACAACCACGTCTATATCGTCGACGAGTTCACCGGCCGCGTCCTCCCTGGGCGCAGGTGGTCCGACGGGCTCCACCAGGCGGTCGAGGCGAAGGAGGGCGTCGAGATCGAGAAGGAGTCGCAGACCCTTGCCACGATCACGATCCAGAACTACTTCCGACTCTACGACAAGCTTTCCGGCATGACGGGCACAGCCGAGACGGAGGCCGCCGAGTTCAAGTCGATCTACAAGCTCGACGTCGTCTCGATCCCGACGAACAAGCCGGTGAACCGCATCGACGGAAACGACCAGATATACAGGACGGAGCGCGAGAAGTTCAAGGCGATCATCGCGGACGTCGAGCGCCGCCACGCGAAGGGGCAGCCCATACTGCTCGGCACGGTCGAGGTCGCGACGTCGGAGGTCCTTTCGAGGATGCTCAAGCTCGCGCACATTCCCCACGAGGTGCTCAACGCGAAGAACCACGCGCGCGAAGCGGAGATCGTCGCGCTCGCCGGCCAGCCCGGCGCCGTGACGATCGCGACGAACATGGCGGGCCGCGGAACCGACATCAAGCTCGGCGAGGGCGTGGTTGAGCTCGGCGGACTTCACGTCATAGGCTCCGAGCGCCACGAGTCCCGCCGCATAGACAGGCAGCTGCGCGGCAGGTGCTCCCGCCAGGGCGACCCCGGCTCCTCGCAGTTCTTCATCTCCCTCGAAGACAAGCTGATGCGCCTTTTCGGCTCGCAGCGCATCGCCGGCATAATGCAGCGCCTCGGCCTCAAGGAAGGCGAGGTCATGGAGCATCGCTGGCTCAACAGGTCCGTCGAGACGGCCCAGCGCAGGGTTGAGCAGCAGCACTTCGCCGTGCGCAAGCGCACGCTTGAATACGACGACGTGATGAACAAGCAGCGCTCGGTCGTGTATGAGCTGAGGGGGCGCGTGCTCACGGGCGACGCAGAGGCCGTCCACAACCTCATACTAGACGTGATGAACGACCTCGTCCTCACGCAGGCGGAGCGGTATCTCTTCGACCCCAAGGACGGCAGCCTCGACGACTTCATGAACTGGCTCGGCGTGACGTTCCCCGTCACGGTTTCGGAAGAAGAGCTTCGCCCGCTCATGGGAACTCCCGAGGTCGCCGGGGAGTTCGTGATGAAGAGGATCGAGGAAGCCTACGAGACGAAGTGCTCCGGCGAGGACCCAGAGACGCTGCCCTACATGGAAAGGGGCGTATTCCTCCAGGTGATCGACCGCGAATGGCAGGACTACCTGAGGGCGATGGACGACCTTCGCACCGGCGTCAACCTCCGTGCCTACGGCCAGCGCGATCCGCTCGTCGAATACAAGAAGGAGGCGTTCGGGATGTTCGAGGCGCTGATGACGACGATCAAGACGAAGGTCGCCTCGTCGGAATTCCGCAGCGCCACGGCGGCGAGGATGAGGTCGATGCTGGAAATGCGCATGATGCAGGCCCAGACGAACCAGGCCGCTTTCGACGGAGAACAGCAACCTCGTCCGGCGCAGCGCCAGCAGCAGCAAGGAGGGCCGTCGGCCCCAGAGACGATTGGCGACGTGTTCGCGTCGATGATGAGCCGTCCGCCTGCGGCGGCCCCGGCGATGAGCGCCCCGAGGCCGAAGGCGGCCGTCGGGCGTAACGACCCATGCCCTTGTGGTTCAGGAAAGAAATACAAGAAATGCTGCGGAAAGGGGATCGCATGACGACGGCAATCATACTTGCGGCCGGAAAATCGACCCGCATGGGCGGCGCGGTTGACAAGGCGTTCATCTCGATAGGCGGCAAGCCGGTCCTGGCCTGGAGCCTGATCGCGTTCGAGCGCTCTCCCGAAATCGACGGGATCGTCCTTGTCGTGCGCAAGGAGCAGATCCTCGCTTCCGGAGCAGTCGCAAAGATGTTCGGGATATCGAAGCTGCAGGCCGTCGTCCCCGGCGGGGCGAAGAGGCCCGAATCCGTCCAGGCCGGCCTTGCGGCCTGCGGGTCCGACACCGATCGCGTAGTCATACACGATGCGGCGCGTCCCTGCATCAACTCCGAGATCGTTTCCGCCGTGGCAAAGGCCGTCAAGCGCATTCCCGCCGTGACGGTCGGCCGTCCCGTGACCGACACGGTCAAGCGGTGCGGAAGCGGGACTTCTGTCGTCGAGACGGTGCCGCGCGAAAAGCTGTGGACCGTCCAGACGCCGCAGGCGTTTCAGTTTAGGGTCGTTCGCGACGCCCTCGCGGCGGCGAAGGCGTCGAAGATCGACGTAACAGACGACTGCCAGGCGGTTGAATCCGCCGGCGTGCCCGTCAAGATAATCGAAAACCTCAAGCCAAACCCCAAGATAACGACGCCGGATGATGTCCAGATGGCGTCGGCTTTGATCAAATGACAGAGAAGCTTTTCGCGGTCTTAGGAGACATACACTCGAACCTCGAGGCCTTCAACGCGGTCCTCGACGACTGCAGGGCCATGGGAGTTACCGACTTTCTCTGCACGGGGGACGTCGTGGGGTACAACGCCTGCCCGAGGGAATGCCTCAAGATCGTGCGCGACCTCGGCTGCCCGGTGATGATGGGCAACCACGACCAGTACGTGTCGACCGTCCAGGACCTCGCCGACTTCAACCCGCACGCGGCAGCCGTCATCGAGTGGACGAGAAAGCAGCTTTCCGACGAAGAGATATCGTATCTCGCGGGGCTCCCGTTCGTGAAGACGACGATGGGCATAACGCTTGTCCATGCAACACTCGACAACCCGGAGGGCTTCGGCTACGTCTTCGACCACCTCCAGGCGGAAGCGCATTTCATCCACCAGAAGACGCCGCTTTGCTTCCACGGCCACACTCACTGCCCGATGATCTACGAGAAGCAGGTCTCGGCCGTCTATCGCATAGACGCCCAGGACTTCAACCTTCCCGTCGGCCGCAAGTACTTCATAAACGTCGGCTCCGTCGGACAGCCGCGCGACGGCGATCCTCGGGCCGCCTACACCCTCTACAATCCGAAGACTCGCCTCGTCTCGTTCCGGCGCATCGAATACGATGTCCAGGCCGCGCAGGAGCGCATACGCCTTGCGGGGCTTCCGGAGAGGCTTGCGGAACGGCTCGAGGTCGGAAGGTGACCGGTCATGCGCGGCAGGCTGATCTTGGGCGCTATTGCGGTTCTCGCGGCGGTCGATGCGTTCGCCGTCCGCCATGTCGGATTCGAGATCGATTCGTTCAACCGCGCATATCCTGCCTCCTACGCGAGGAGCTTCGCCTTCTCGCCAGTCGCTTTCGAGCTTGACTGCGTGTTGCTTGCGGAATCGCTTGACACCATACCAAAGGCCAACGTCTCGTCGACCATGGGCGTGCTCATAGACTTCCCGAGCGCGTACAGGCCGGTAATCCAGGCGTTCGAAGACCGCACGAACGGCCTTGCCGTCGTTTCTGCGCGTGGATTCTGCGTGTCCGACATCGCATTGGCGAGCCCGACGTTCCGCACGCACATCCAGTCGGAATACCAATCCGAGGTGATGAGGCTTCTTCCGAAAGAGGGCGCGGAAGCATGGTTCAAGGCGATGCTCGACGGCGAGATGGAGGATTTCGAGATTTCGGCGGAAGCCGCAAGGTCGTGGAGATATTCGTTCTACGACCTCGTCTCGGTCTCTGCGGCCTGGGAGGAGCCGTTCCCCCTTGAAAATACCCGTCCGGTGCAGTTCTTCCCGGAAGGAGACACGAACGGCGTCGAAGTCGTTTGCATGTCGGACGTGCGCGTTGCGGAGCTTCTGGAAGAGAAGGAGTATTCCATCCTGCGTCTCCCACTCAAGGGAGGGGCGTTTTTCTTCGCAGTGCTGCCGAGGGAGGGTTTCAGCCTAGACGGCGCAAAGTCGGACATGACGTCCATGGAGATCGAAGGCGTCATAGCCTCGTTTGGATCTGGATCTTCTTCGGACATGCGCCGATACAGCGGCCCGTGTTCGATAGTGCTGCCGAGGATGGAGCTTTCGTCAAGAACGGATCTTTTGGGCATGCTCAGGTATTTCCGCGTGCCGACTTCCGGTCTTAAGCACGTCGCCCCCGGCTCGTCGGCCGGAGAGATCGTGCAGTATGCCAAGTTTTCGCTTTTGGAGCACGGCAGGGACGAGAAGGCCCTCGTCCGGAAAGGGGATGACGAAATCATCCCGGAGCCTTCTGCGGCGAAGAAGGCGGTTTTCAACCGGCCGTTTGTTTTCTTCATATACCACGAGGCGACGGCCACCATACCGGTTGCCGGGCAGTTTACGGGCAACACGCCGCTCGCCTTCGGGAAGCTTCCGGAGCCAAAGTCGAAATGAACGCAAGAAAAGCCATAGTTCTCGCTGCAGGCTACGGAACGCGCCTGAGGCCGTTTACGCGGGTGACGCCCAAGCCGCTGCTTCCCGTCTGGGGCGAGCCGATGATCTCGCGCATAGTCGCGCTTCTCAGGGAGCATGGCGTAGATGAAATCGTCGTGAACTGCCACCATCTGCATGAGCAGGTGGAGGCGTGGTGCGCGGCAAACGGGTGCAGGGCCGTTTACGAGCCAGAGATACTCGGCACGGGCGGGGTCCTCAACCCCCTCAGGGAATGGATCGGGTCGGACGATTTCTTCCTCGTCAACGGCGACATCGTGCTGGAGGGCCTTGACGGGGAGAAGTGGGACGAAGTCTGGAGCGACCACGATGACAAAAACGCGATTGCCACATGCCTTGTGACGGAAGATGGCCCTCGCACGATAGAGGTCGAGCCGGAGCACGGATATGTCACAAACTGGAAAAGCGACGACGCAGGATGTCGCGGCACGTGGACTTATTGCGGACTTGCGCTGCTCAAGCCGGAAATCCTAAAGTACGTAGAGCCTGCGGGCTTTTCCTCCATCGTATCGGCCTATGAAAAGGCGCTTTCCGACGGAATGTTCGTGAGGGCGTCCGCTACAAGGGGCCTCCTCTGGACCGATGCCGGGACCGTGCAGACGTATCTCGACCTAAACAGCGACGGCGGCGACAACGCATACGATTCCATTCCGCAGGTTAGGGCTGCGCTGGATGCCGTAGGAGACGCCGGAGGGGTTGAGCTCATGGGGTTCCGGGGAAGTGCGCGTGCGTTTTTCCGCAGCGGAAGGGGCGTGATCGTCGTTTACGACGACGCGCGCGACGAGAACAAGCTCTATGCGGCCCATTCGCGCTTTCTTTCCGGCGGGGGAATTCCCGTGCCTGCGATTCTCGCGGACATGCCGGACAAGCTCACGGAGGTAATGGAGTGGGCTGGCGAATCGAGGAAGATGTCAATCGCGGACTATGTCGCCGTCGTGGACCTGCTTGCCAGGTTCAACGCGCTTGGCGCGGAAGCCGAAAGGGCCAAGCTTGAAATGCAGCCTCCGTTTAGCCCCGAGACATGGCGTTGGGAACGGGACCTTTTCGAGAGGCACTGTCTTGGAGAGCGCTATTCGATGGCCATGCCGCCTCAAGTCTGCAGGGAGCTGGAAGAGGTCGAGAAGCGGCTCGAGGGCGAGCCCAAGGCTCTCGTGCACCGTGATTTCCAGTCGTCCAACATACTCTGGCGGAAGGGCGGGGACGGCGCCGACGAGCCCTGCGTCATAGATTTCCAGGGGATGCGAATCGGGCCGGCGGCGTACGACCTCGCTTCGCTGCTCTACGATCCATACGTCGAGTTCTCTGGCGAAGACAGGCTTCGTCTCTCCAAGTTATACGGCGAGAAGTCTGGCCGTGGCGACATCGTGGACGTGCTGCCGTTTGCCGCCGTCCAGCGCCTTGTGCAGTGCCTTGGCGCATACGGGCGGCTCGTTTCCGTCGGGCAGGGAGGTTTCGCGAAGTTCTTCCTTCCCGCGCTCAGGAACCTGCACTCCGCCGCGCACGAGGCCGGGCTTGACTCTGTCGCCGCTCTCGCCGGCGGGCTTGTCTCAAGAGAGGAGCATGCGGTCTCGAAATGAGCGTAATGCGCACATTCCTTGCGAAGGTCAAGTCTGGCGGGCAGCGCCGCGAAGGCGCCGTCAAGACCGTCGCGATGGGGCGTGAACGCGTGTTCGACGCATACGACGTCGGCAAGGACACCTTTGTCGTAGAGCGCGGGATAGCGCTCCACATGAGCGAGAGGCCGAGCGTCCTCGTGGCGGAGAAGGCGCGTCTGCGTCGCCGTGGAGGGGGCTTTGTCTTCACCATCACGACCGGAAACCATTCAGTGGCGGCGCTTCCCCTCCTGGACGGGCGGTTCTGGCGCATCTCGCGGATTCCCGCGCCCCTGCGCGGCGACACCCTCATGCACGGAGTCCTCTGCGCCAACGTTGTAAACGACGTCCTGGAGGTGTCGCAGCGCGACGTTCCGACTGCCGTCCTCGTTGCGTGCGATTCTTGGCTCACCGGCAAGGCCGGGCTTCCGCTGCGCACCGTGCAGATGCTGGAGCGCAACGACGCCACTCTCGAGCACTACCGCAGGCTCGGCCAGGAATGGCGCATAAAGCCCCTTGCCTGGACGGAGAACGAGATGCGCACCGCTCTTGCCGCGTCTAAAAAGCGCATATCGACCGTGCTCGGGTACTACCATTCCGTAAAGGGCGTCCACTTCCTTTCCTTCCCGGAGTTCCGGCGCTTCTCGCTTCTTTCGCAGAGCGACCAGGATGAGTTCGTAAAGGGGCTTCGCGAACTTGTGGGCGTATATGAAGGCAACCTCACGTCGTTCACCAGGATGGCCAAGCACCGCGGCCACCACGAGATCGAGTTCTTCGGCATGAAGAGGGGAGTCGCCATCGACACCGTGATTCCCGAGATCGAAAGGCTGATGGAGGCGATTACGCTTGGGAAGGTAGGCCAGCTTGGAATCATACAGAAGGCCCAGGAGATCGTCTCTCTCTACGAATCCTGCCTGGCGCGGCCGGAATTCGCCGACGAGTCGTCAAAGGCGTTCGTCGAGTCCATGTACATGTATGTGACGGGCGAGGTGTATTCCGTCGTGAGCGAGGGTTCCACGCCTGCGTTCGACGACAGGCGCACGGCTCTCCCCGGCGGTGCGTTCGAGGGCGGGCGCCTCGTGGTTCATCCAGGCGCCGATTCGAGGACGATTCTCCTCCTCGAGAACCTGTGCGAGATGCTTTCGCAGGGAGAGTATATCGAATACGCCAACGTCTACGAGCTGCGCGACGACTCTGAAAGGCCGCTCGGGAAGGGCAGGACGCGCGAGGTCGTCTATAAGACCAACATCCGTCCGCTTGAGGCGAGCCTCGTCGAGAAGGCCCTTTCGTCGGGGAAGGCGGGCTACGGCGCATACATGCTTGCGCGAGTGGGCGCCTTGCGCGCGCTTGGAGTGAACCTCAGCGGCTACTACAAGCTTCTCCGCCGCCGTCCGGGGAAAGGGCGCGCAAAGGACTTCTACGTCCGCTACCGCTGCGAGGGAGAGCCGATGGAGTCTATTCCAGCGAGTTACTTCCGCCGCGCAGACGGCTCCCTTGCGGAAGAGAGGGAGGTCGTCCTCGGGCTTGCGACTCTCATGGGGGACGCCGCCGCGCAGAACATGGCGATGAAGAAGTTCGACCCTGCCACGCAGTCGCCGCTCTATGGCGTCGGCAAGGAGATCTACGAGTTCGAATACGACATCATCCGCGAGATGGTTGTGCCGAAGAAGGTCGCCACCTGTTCCATACGCGGCAGCCTCGGCTGGCCGGACCTCGAGTATTCCGACAGGAACCTCAGCGCAATCGCGAGCTTCTACTTCACGCATTTTGCGCATACGCTCAAGGAGTTCCAGCGCAAGCACACCGTTCCCATGGAGGCTCTGGCGGAGCGGTTCATGAACGGGTTCGAGTTCCGCACGCACGCGATGGAGTGGCAGCTTTCGGTAATGCGCGACAAGTTCGAGGAGTTCCGCCCGCCCGTCCCGTCCGAATACGACTTTGAGAACAAGTGGAAGTTCGCCATGTGGTCGCTTGAGCGCCAGGAGAGACGCCTTCCCCTCTTCAAGAAGATGTTCTTCGAAAAGGTCGCAATTGTGGAGTCTGCGTCGCATGCCGATGCGGAGCCTGGTTGCGGAAACGACATGGAGCACACATGAAGACATATGGAATAATTCCTTCCAGATATGGGTCAAGCAGGTTCCCGGGGAAACCTCTCGCGCAGCTTGCGGGGAAGCCCCTCGTCGCATGGGTCGTCGAGGCCGTGAAAAAGGCCAAGGGCCTGGACGAGGTCCTGGTCGCGACGGACGACGAGCGGATCGTCGCGGCAGTGGAGGCCTGCGGTGGAAGGGCGGTTATGACGCCCTCCGAGCTTCCAAGCGGAACAGACCGCATAGCGTGCGCGGCGAAGAACTTCCTCGGCGGCGACTTCTCCGACGACGACATACTCGTTAATGTCCAGGGCGACGAGCCGCTTATAGATCCAGGGCTTGTGGAGGCCCTTGCTGACAAGCTCAAGTCCGACGACCGCTGGTCGATGGCGACCGCCGCGACGCCGTTGCGCTCGCAGGCCGACCTTGCGGCAAAGAGCGTAGTCAAGGTCGTGCTTGACCGCGACGGAGGCGCGCTCTACTTCTCGCGCTCGCCGATTCCCTGCTGTCGCGACTCCGAGGCCGATCTTTCCTCCGGGCTCTACCTGCGGCACCTCGGCATATACGCCTACAGAGGCGGGTTCCTCAAGAAGTTCATCGCGGAGCCACAGAGCCCGATAGAGCTCGCCGAAAAACTCGAGCAGCTCCGAGCCCTGTGGATGGGGGCGAAGATTGCGGTTGTCACGACTGAGGACGAAGGCGTCGGAGTTGACACGCCGGAGGACGCTGAACGTGTCGCAAAAATCCTCGAAAGCCGCCAGGCCTGAGCGGCGCATATCCGCCAGTCGGTCAGGTTTGGCGTTTCTGCCGGCCTGCGCGGTGGCGTTGCTTGCGCTTATGCCCAGCGGCTGCACCTCGACGCGCAGCACGATAGAGCTTGACGCGCTCAATCCGTCTATACGTCAGTCGGTAAATGGAGTGCTGATCGGCGATACGTATGTGCGGCCGGAGAAGGTCGCAGCCTACCTTGACGACTTCGACATCCCGCACGACCGCACTATCCACATACTGCTCGACGAAGACGTCAGGGACCTCCGGCCGGCCAGGTTCCTCATGGCGTGCCTTGCGAGGGCCGGCTACACGCGCCCTGTGCTCGTCACCAAGCGCCACGCCGAGGCGGTTTCGACAGGCAAGAAGAGGCCTGTCGGGAAACCGCCTGCGCAGACGGCGCCTCAGGCGCCTAGGAAAATCCGCTACAAGCCTCTATCGCACTGACCTGTCTTCTGACACGTCGGTTACTTGACGATAATTACCAATGGGGCGAGGGACATGCTTTCCGTTTCAGTGCCGACGGCGCTGAAATAGGTAATCGCTCCGGTGGATGTCTTGGGGAGGTGTATCTTTTCCTCAACATGGTCCCACAGCCCGACGAGGCCATTCTTGAGACGGGCGGGCTGGAACCTGCGCACGTATCTGCCGTCCTGCCTAAGCTTCATCCAGTAGAGCCGCGACTTTGCGAACGAGTCCACCGTGCCGTTGTTGTTCCTGGCGAAGACATAGAGGTTCTTCTCCGTGTCAACGCTGCCCCCAAGGTTCCGTTGCGAAACGACCGTCCGGGTGCCTGCATCATCGTCGACAATCGTCACCTTCTGCAAACCGGATGCGAACTCGACGCGGGCATGGCTCTTAGTGCCAGTGGGCAAGCCGTAGGCCTTCGGATTTGTGCTTGGATTCCAATCGGACACTGTCGCCGTAGAATCGCTCTTGTCAGGCGTCCAGAACGAATTTGCATAACCAAGGCCTAACGCAAATTCGGTTCTATGATACCACATGTAGAACCGTGAGTTAGAGTCGTTGCCTATCGCACCAAGAACACATTCTTCGCGATTTTGATTGCAGAGAGTCGTCTCGATGAATTCCGCAGCGGTTCCGTCCCTGCCGACAACGCCGGTATCGATATACTGCGTACCATCCGTTTCGACATATTCGAGATAGGCCTCGACAGGAGAGAGCGCCGATTCGTCCTTAATCACCCCCGTGTTGCCTTCGGCGGGGATTGCGGGGACGGGGTAGAAGATTCGCCCAGAGACTGTGTCGTAGAGCGCGGCCTGACCATCCTTCACGCACGGCCTGAAGTTGCGTACGGGCGTTTCGCTGCCTTGGTAGATCGTGAGGCCATAGCAGCGCGCGGCGGAACGGTAGATAGGCTTTTTGTTCTTGGCGTCGTTGCAGGCGAAAAGGTAGAGGTTGCCCTGCCCCGAGGCGGCACCTGACCACCCGCCGCTGGCGCTCATGGCCGATCCGCCTTCTGGAACGAACGAAGCGGTCTGGCTGTCTGTGGCGAATGACACGTCAAAAGAGCATTTCTGCCCAGCCGTGAAAGCAGATCCAAACGATTTGGAATAGTTGCCGTATCCTATCCATGGCTTTTGCGATGTCTGGTCGATCATGTAGAAACGGTTTGCATCGGAAGAGCTGTTGTAGCAGCCGCAGGCAAGATAGGAGTGGTGGCTTTCGTCGAGATACTTTGCTTCCTCGGTTGTCGTGCGCATCTGCGTCCAGCTGAACGTGCCGGTGGCGCGTGTCGGAGAATCTGCGGCGACTTGGGTGTCGAGGTGGGTGAAGCCGTCGGCCTCGATGTAGTCGACATACACAACCTCGTCGGCGTTTGCGGCGACGGAGTTGTCGTATCCGAGTGGATCGCCACTTGGATAGAAGATTGTCTTGGAGACGTCGTCGTAGAGCGCCGCCTCGCCGTATTTGAGGCACGGCCTGAAGTCGCGAGCAAGGACGTCGTCCTGCCATATCTTCAGACCATAGCAACGCGTCTTGGATTTACCTATGAGCGTATTTGCCTTTTGGTTGCATGCGAAGATGTAGAGGTTAAGCCCTGTATCAAGGCTTTTGGTTGTTCGCGTAAAGACCTCGGATCCATCAATTGAGACCGTGTTGACGGAGTCATCATTGCCGTCTGGCGCCGAGAAGTCAGAAGTGTAGGTGTAGATGCGGTTGAGTTCATATGTCAGATCCTTGCCGCCGGAACTGACGTTGGCGAGAGTCCTTTGGGCCGTGCTGATGGTTCCTGAAGCATTGCGACAATAGCACACGAAGAATCGCGTATTCTGGGACCAGTCGCCACAGGCAAGGAATGCGCTGTCGGCAAACGCCATCCACTGAACTTTGCACTCGGCTCTCGTGCCAGAGCGCCCGATTACCTTGGTGTCGATGTAGGAGTTGCCAAAGGACTCGACATAGTCGATAAAGGCATCCGGAACGTCGCAGTTCTTGTCGTAGGTCAGGTCGGTGCCGGAAGCGGAGTAGTAGATCCTGTCGTTCTGGGCGTCGTAAAGTCCTGCGCGGCCATCGTGTACGCAGGGCTTGAAGTCGCGAACGAGTGTACCGTCCTGCCAGATCTTGAGTCCGTAGCAGCGTGTCTTTGACTTGGCATTGACCGTGTTGTTGACGTTGAGGGCGAACACATAGAGGTTCATGGCGGTGTCAAGCGCCGTGGAGGCCTTCGTAAACACCTTGGTTCCGTCGATTGTAATCGTGTTCGTGGACATGTTGTTGCCGTCGATCGAGGAGAACTCGGACGTGTATGTGTAGATGCGTTTCTCCTCGAAACGCAAATCTTGTCCGTTGTTGACGTTTGCACCTTTCCCCTGCGCCGTGTACATGTTGCCATTGGCGTCGAGGCAGTAGCAAAAATAGAGGCGCGAATCGCCCCACCCAGTGCGTGATGCGAGGAACGAGCTATCTGAAAACGCCATCCACTCGACCTTGCACTCGGCCTTGGTGCCGTAGCGCCCGACGATGCCGGTGTCGATATATTGCGAGCCCGTCGCCTCGACATACCGCACGAACTTGTCCGGCGTATCGGCCATGGCCATGGAGATGGAGAGCGCAACGCCTCCAACAAGTGCGAGCAATGTTCTTGCCTTCATCTTTTGTTCCTCTCTTTCGGTTTATTTTGAAATGGTTTTGTTGAGTCGCCTCTGGTACATGGCTGACGCAGTCTTCTCAACGGCGGCGACTAACTCGGGATAGGGCGTATCTGTTATCGAAACGAGCCCTATTGAATAATTCTCGCCATCGGGTCGCCCGGTGAGCGGCTGGTCCTGCCACTGGAACCAGTGCGCGCCCACGTAGCGCGGATGGTCGAGGCAGGCGTTTACGTAGTTCCGGTACATGTCCGAGCGTTCCGCCTGGCTGCCTGCGGCGACGAGCCCCGGGTGGAACATTCCGCGGTCGGTTGCGCCGATGTGGAACTCGCCGACGATTATGGGCTTGTCGGTCGAACCCTCGGGCAAGTCGCGCTTCGGCGTCTTGCCATAGATGTTTACGCTCACTACATCGCAGTATCTCGCGCATTCCCTGTAGACTGCGTCTTTCCCGCTTGCGATTCTCGAACCAAGGTAGAGGATGTCGGGCGCGGCCGCCTTTACTGCATCGCGCACGGTGCGGTAGTATTTTGCGGCGACATAGCGATGGACGAGGGCGAGGTCCTTCGCGGGTGCGTTTGTGACGGTTGTATTCAGAAACTCGTCCCACGATTCGTAGTGCGCGCCCCATGAATCGTTGAGCGCGGCGAGAGAGCCGTATTCCCTTTCAAACAGCTTGATGGTGGCGATCTTGGCCGGCTGGGTAGCTGGCGAGGCGAAGACGGCACGGCCGATTTCAAGGTCGTCATCGCCCCAGCTAAGTTCGTTGTCGACAAACCAGCCCAGGCACCACGGATCCTTGCCGGAAAGGGCGGCCTCCTCGACGGTGGCCTTGCGCAGGTTTTCGGCAAACTCCTCGGAGAACGGATCGCGAAGCTTTCCCCACCAGCCCTTTGAACCTGCTATCGTCGGCCCTTTTGTCGAGAGCTTTATTGTGTAGGGAATCTTTCCGCTGCGCTGAACCGACGCATCGCTCCAGCTTGTGACGGTGTTGAGGCCCCAGGCGCGAAGACGTGCGAGCGTTCGCGCGGGGAACCCCGTCTTCCATTCGTTGCCGTATTTGCGAAATGCGTTTGCGCGGGCGAAGTCGAAGGTCTTGTAGGGCACGTTGGCGCGTTCCTTGTAGAAGCCGTGCGCTGCCGCCGACCACGACTTCCCGCAGAACTTGCCAAAGTCGGAGTCGTCCTTCGATGGCAGCCAGGAGAAGTAGTTCTCGCGTCCGCTCGTGCCAGTCGGCATGTCAGGGCGAACGGCGTTTACGCCGAGCGAGAAGAAGAGCCTGCCGTCTGGATCTACGAGCCACCACTTTCCGTCAAGCTTCTCGGTGCGAAAGCGGCCGGTAGCTTTAAGTTGCGGCCCGCCGGTCCATCCGCCATATTTGTCGGCTTCGCAAACGGGGCTTTGCGGATGCGCGGCGAGGTAGGCTTCCTCCTGCCGCCGCTGGGCCGTCAAGTCGTCGTCGCAATGGATCTTCCCAGGCCAGTCGTCGTGCGCAAACTGCCCGTATTTGTCGACAAACGGCATGAACGCCTTGCCATTCAAGGCCTTCACGGCGGCAGTCTTTGGAAATCCGCGCATTCCCTTGAAATCAACGGGTTCGTCGAGCGCATATGGTGTCAACGGCAAAAGCGCTGCAATTGCCGCCACTTGGCTTATTCTTGATACGCTCATTAGCATGTCTAAGTAGGGATTTTAGCATTTACAACTTTTCTTAGCAAGGTGAAAATGCGGCATTATTGCCGAAAGAAATGCGGCTTTTTTGCCAATGATGAGACAGCCTTTATGGTATAATATGTTTCATGAATCCTTCAAAGCCAAAGGTTGTCATAGCAATACCGACAAACGGAAACGACGGACGCGAGATGATGTCCGGAGTGTTTGACTACCTTAATTCACATCCCCTCTGGGAGATTCAGCTTATCAACACCCGCACGGACATCGCAAACGGGGCGTTGGAGAGGGTTGCGATGGATGCTGACGGAATCTTCCTTTCGATTGCCTACGATGAAAGGCGGCTGGCGGAGCATTTTCTTGCAACGGGCGTTAAGATGGTGGTTTCCGAGGATCACCTTGTCCCTCTTTACAAAGGTCACCCCAACTGCTGCACGATCCTGCTTGACAGCGTCCTGATTGGAAGGGACGCCGCCCGCTATTTCAATACGCTCGGACGCTTTTCGTCATACGGGTTCGTCCACGGCCATACACGCTTTCCCTGGTCGATGGAGCGCGAGAGGGGTTTCCGCGGCGACAAGCCGAAGGACATGCCTTTCTACGTCTATCCGCAAGGCGGCGACTTGTCGGCAGACCCTCTCACGAGCGCCATAGACCATGACAGCCTTACGAGCTGGATAAAGGCCTTGCCGAAGCCGGCAGCCGTTTTCGGCACCAACGATCTCTTCGCGCGCGATGTCATCGAGGTCTGCGACAGGCTTGGCCTCAAGGTGCCGCAGCAGGTGTCTGTCGTAGGATGCGACAACGACCCGCTCATCTGGCCAAGCACGAAAGAGCATCTTACAAGCTTTCAGCTCCCATTCCACGAGCTTGGCTATCGCGGGGCGGAAATGCTTTCGCGGCTGTTGCAGGGGAAGAAGGTTCCCCGCGAAACGGTGCGCATCGCCGGCACTCACCTCTTTGAGCGAGGGTCGTCCGCCCCAGTCCCGCCTGCGGGTGCGCTCGTCGACAGGGCCAAGAGCTATATCGCTTCGGCTGCCTGCAGGGGCATTCGAGCTTCGGACGTCGCAGTGCATCTCGGCGTTTCGCGCAGCCTTCTCAACCTCAGGTTCAGGCAGGTCTGCGGCATCTCGGTTTTGGAAGAGATCACGAACAGGCGGCTTGGCGAGGTGAAGCGGCTCCTGGCCGGCACGGAGCTCTCGATTCTCCAGATCGGGCGGCAGGCGGGATTCAACGACCCAGACAACCTCAAGCGGCTTTTCCGCAAGAGGTTTGGCGTTCCCATGCGCGAATGGCGCAAGACCAACCGACTTTAGTTTAGACTTTGTAGGGCTTTTGTAGGGAGGGACCCTCGAAACGGTGTTGTTTTTGACGCGGAAACCGCGAAATTCTGCAAGATAACGACACTCTTTGGTTGTCGCGGCATTTATGGTATAATATGTGTCGCAAGCGACATGCAGGATGATAGGCCCATGACTACTGAAGATGCAAAGGCGCGGATGGAATGGCTCGTGACGGAGATAGACCGCCACGACAGGCTTTATTATGTTGAGGCGAGGCCGGTAATCGGCGACCGCGACTACGATTTGCTCTACGAGGAGCTTCTGCGGCTCGAGCGGGAATACCCGCAGTTTCTCAATCCGAACTCGCCGACGCAGCGCGTTTCTGGCGCTCCCGTCGCGGGATTCGCCCAAGTCAGGCACGACCCTCCGATGCAGTCCCTCGACAAGACCCACTCCAAGGAGGATCTCGCCGACTTCGACGCCATGGTGCGCAAGGAGGCGGAAGGCTTTACATATCTCGTCGAGCCGAAGGTGGACGGAGTTTCCATGTCGCTCAGGTACGAGGGCGGCCGCCTTGTCAGGGCTGCGACGCGCGGCAACGGAATCGTCGGCGACGACGTGACGCAGAACGTGCGCACTATCCGCTCCGTGCCGCTTACGCTGCCCGAGGGCGCGCCCGCCGAGCTGGAGGTCCGCGGAGAGGTGTACATGACGCGCGACGGCTTCGTTAAGCTCAATGCCCGCGAGGAGGAGGCGGGGCGCGAGCCGTTCGCCAACCCGCGCAACGCATGCGCCGGGAGCCTCAAGCAGCTCGACCCGAAGGAGGCCGCGAGCCGTCCGCTCGACATCGTCGTATATAACGCCGGCGGCGTGGGCTGCGACGGCTTCGCATCCCATTCGGAGATGATCGCGGCGTTTCGCAGCTGGGGCTTCCCGACGGCGCCGTGGTCGAAGTCGTGTGCGACGATGCAGGATGTGTTCGCCGCGATAGACGAGCTGGAGGGGCTTCGTCATTCTTTCCGCTTCGAGATAGACGGCGCGGTGGTGAAGATCGACGAGCGCCGTTTCTACTCCGTCCTCGGGGCGACCGCCCACGGTCCGCGCTGGGCGAGGGCCTACAAGTACGCCCCCGAGCGCGCTGAGACCGTCGTAGAGTCGATAACGGTGCAGGTCGGGCGCACCGGCATCCTCACTCCAGTCGCGGAGCTAAGGCCCACGGAGCTCGCCGGTTCGACGATTTCGCGGGCGACGTTGCACAACGCCGACCAGATCGCCCGGCAGGACATCCGCATCGGCGACCACGTCTGGCTCGTGAAGGCGGGTGACGTGATACCGGCGGTCGAGTCCGTGATTTCCGAGAAGCGCACAGGCGAGGAGCGCGTTTTCGAGATGCCTGCGGCGTGCCCCGTGTGCGGCGGAGAGGTCCGCCGCGAAGAAGGGGAGGTCGCCATGCGCTGCGTAAACCCGGCGTGTCCGGCGCAGCTTCGCAGGCGCATCGAGCATTTCGCCTCCCGCAATGCGCTCGACATCAAGGCGCTTGGCGAGCGTGTCGCAGACGCGCTCGTCTCGAAGGGGCTTGTGGCCGACCTCCTGGACTTGTTCGCGCTGAACGAGGCCGACGTTGTCGAGCTCGACCTTGCGGACGACGAGGCCCAGCCGACGCTCTTCGACGCCGGCGTCCCGACGCGGAAGTTCGGGCGCAACGGCGTGACGATGCTGCGGGCCGTAGAGGCGGCGAAGGAGCTGCCGCTTCACCGCTGGCTGTTTGCGATAGGGATACCGAACGTGGGCGTGACCGTCGCGCGAGACATCGCGGCGGAGCATGCGAAGTTCAGCGACCTTGCGGATTCTCCTGTCCTCAAAAACGTCGTCGAGAACGACGCGAAGAAGGGGAAGGACCGCAAGATCCTGAAGATCAAGGTCGAGGCCGCGAAGGCCGTTCTCGGGTTTTTCGCGAGCGACTACGGCCGGCGCTTTGCGGCGCGCATGGCGGAGCTCGGGATAGACCCCGTGCGCGAGGATGTCGCTCCGACGTCAGCGACGGGGCCGCTTGCCGGCCTTGGGTGCGTGCTTACGGGCACGCTGTCGCGTCCGCGCGAGGAGTACGCGGAGATGATCCGCCGCGCAGGAGGCATCGTGCAGAGCGCCGTCACGTCGAAGACGCGCTACCTCATAGCAGGCGCGAACGTCGGGGCGACGAAGACGGAGAAGGCGCGCAAGCTCGGCACTGAGGTCATCGACGAGGCGCGGCTTCAGGAGCTTCTCAAGTGAACGCGACTTTCCAGCAACGCCAGATCCAGCGGCAGGTGGCGACGCCCGCCATGATGCTTGAGATGTCGCTTTTGGGGCTGCCCGCGGACGCTTTGCGCGAGGCCGTCAAGAAGGAGCTTGACGCGAATCCGGCGCTTGAAAAGGATCTGCCTCGCTCGGCGGTGCGGGGCCGCGACTTCGCGGGCTGGGATTCGATGCCAGGCCCGGGAGGCGACAAGGAAGGCTTCCTCGAGAACCTCGCCGACCAGAGGGCGGAGACACTTGACGAGCACATCATGGGAGAGCTCAGGATGTCTGGCGTCTCCGGGCGCGAACTTGAGCTTTGCGAGGCGATAGTCGCGGAGCTTGACGGCGACGGCCGCTTCAAGGGCGAGATACCCAGCATGATGATGGCGACGGGAGCCTCTGAGAAGGAGATTGAATCAGCCCGCAGGCTCGTCATGTCGATAGACCCGAAGGGATGCGGGGCGAAGGATCTCGCCGAGTGCTTCCTTGCGCAGGCGGGGATCGTGCCGGAGAAGGAGCGGGCCGCCTTCGTCGCGGATCTAAAGAACCTCAATTCCGGCAAGGTGTCGGCTGGGACGGTGGCGTGGCTCCGCAAGATGGACGGCTTTCCCGGCAGGCAGTATGGCCGCCGCGAAGTGCATTTCGTCACCCCCGACGTGTTTGTCGACGAGAACGGCGACGTCACTGTCGATCAGAGGAACATTCCAGACCTTAAGGTCTCTCCGAAATACATCGAGATGGCCAAGGACAGGACTCTTGACGACGAGACTCGGGAGTATGCCGCAGAGAGGGTGAAGAGGGCGCGCGAGTTCGCGGCGGCGGTATTGCGGCGGCGCGAGACGATCGAGAAGATCGCCGAGTTCGCCGTCGGCGGGCAGCGCGAGTTTCTCGAGAAGGGCGTCGCGGCGTTGAAGCGCCAGACGATGAGCGAGATTGCGAAGAAGGCCGGCTGCGACGTATCTACGGTTTCCCGTGCGGCGAGCGGGAAGTACGTGAAGACGCCGCGCGGCACAGTGCCGCTGCGCCGATTCTTCGTGCTTGTCGACCAGGCGCCGATAGAGCGCCTCAGGGAGATATTCGAATCTGCTCCAAAGGACAAGCGTCCGTCGGACAGGGAGGCTTCGGAGATGATGGGGCGCGCGGGCTTCCCCATGGCGCGGCGCACAGTGGCCAAGTACCGCGCCAAGCTCGGCCTTTGAGGTTTACCTCTGTCGAGGCGTTGGAGAACGCCTTATATGCCGCGAAAAATGAAGCGACGGCGGGGTCTCTCCCCACAGCGGCGGGGTCTGTCCCCAAGTTTTGGAGAAGTGCGAGGCGGGATGACGCCTATTGCCTCGGGGATCGTGCGTCGCGGTAGTCGGCGGCAGACGTTCTCGCGTGTTTCCTGAAGAAGTGCGAGAAGTACCACGTCGAGTTGAAGCCAAGCGTTTCCGCGATTTCTGAAATCGGCATGTCGCTTGACGTCAGCAGGTTCTTGGCCCTCGCAAGACGTACGCTGAGCTGGTACTGGAGGGGCGAGCTGGAAGTCTCCTTCGAAATTAGATAGCGGAATGAGCGGTAGGTGAGTCCAAGCGATTCTGCGAGTTTCTCGAAGTCTATCGTCTCGGTTGCGTGTTCTTTTATGTACATTTGCGCACGGTGGACGATCTCTGCGCTTGACGCTCGGGATTCGTCGGACGGACGATCCTCGATCAGCGCGGCGACGAGCATCGGGATTTGCGCGGCAGCGGCGTACACGTTGTCGTGCCCGTTCTCGAGAATGTCCGTGACGACGTTGAGGAAGAGCCGATGGAAGCGGTTGCCGTCAGACAGGTTGCGTACCTCGCCGTTGGGATCGAATCCCGCGCCTCCGACAAGCCTCGTCGCGAGGTCGCCGTTGAAGCCGATCCAGAGCGTCGTCCATCCTGTCTTCGTGTTCGGCCTGTAGCGGTGCCAGCTCCCAGGCGGCAGCACGATGAGCGAGCCTGTCTGGACGCGAAACTTCCTTGCGTTCAGTTCCACGTTGCCCTCGCCGTCTTCTATGAATATTATCTGCCATTCATGCAACGTGCGCCCGATGCGCCAGTTGAAATAGTATTCGTCTGGATGTTCCCTGGATGGAAACGCCGCGCCAGGTTCGCTTCGCGAGTGCCCGACGCAAGTCGCGTAAAGCCCCCAATCCTTCTGCGCGGCGTTGACGGGAAAATACTTGTGTCGTGAATGCATGGGCGTATGATACCATACTTTTGCCAAAAAGCGCAAGTGTGTCAAAAATAAGCATTGTTCGCCTTTGGCTGGATATGCTATCATTACTGCGAAACAATCGGAAAGGACTGTATTTCGATGCGCAAAGTATTCATCGTTGTATTCGTGGCATTTTGTTGTGCAGGCGTTTTCGCGGACGCACCTCTGAAGGTCGAGCGTCGCAAGCCGCTTACGGCGAACGTCGGCGTCGTGTCGGTTGGACTCGACACTTATTGGAAGCAGTGCCCCGGGCTTTACGACGACATGCTCAAGAAAACGGCGGCTTTCGAGAAGAGCGTCGCGGCGCATCAGGTCAAGGTCACGTCTTTCGGCATATCCGACAATCCGCAAAAGGCGGCGTCGCTGATCCCTGTGATGAAGGCCGCCGACCTCGACCTTCTCTTTGTTGACATGGTGACGTATGCGACAAGTTCGACATTTGCGCCGTTTGTGCGCGAGCTGAAGTGCCCGATTGTGCTTGTCGCGCTTCAGCCCGATTCGAGGCTTGACTACGAGCATGCGACGATCTACAAGCAGCTCTACAACGACGACCTTTGCTCCGTGCCGGAGTTTACCGGTGTCGCGATCCGCTATGGCCGCCCTGTTGCGGATGTGATTATCGGACAGTTGGGGGAACTGGGAGCGGGGAACGGGGAACGGGAAACGGGTAACGGGGAACGGGAAACGGGTAACGGGAAGGGGGAGGCGGAAGAAATCCGCCAGTGGTGCGCCGTCGCGCATGTCCTTCATGACTTGCGCCGTGCGCGCATTGGGTTGATGGGGCATGTCCTTGAGGCGATGTACGATCTTCAGGTCGATCCGACGGCTGTCTCGCGCACTTTCGGCTGTCATGTCGCGCTCTGCGAGCCGGACGAGATTTTGCCGTTTTATCGGGAACTGGGGAACGGGGAACGTATCCCCCGAGCGAAGCGAGTCGCCGAAGGCGATGCCCTAGCAGGGGTGGGAACGGGAGAGGTGGAGGAGATGAAGAAACGAATACTGTCTTTCTTCGACACGCCAGACCCCGTGTCCGACCCGTGGACGGAGAAGTTGACCGCGCACGACCTCGACGTCGCGGCGAAGGCTGCAGTCGCCCTTGAGAAGTTCATTGAGAAGCGCAATCTCGATGGCTTCGCATACTACTACGAGGGGGAGGATGGTTCGCAGACGCGCGAGCTCGTAACGAACTTCATCGTCGGCAATTCGCTTCTCACTGCGGCGGGATTCCCGATGTGCGGCGAGTTCGACCTCAAGAACTGCATTGCGATGATGATATTCGACCGCCTTGAAATCGGTGGCAGCTTCGCGGAGTTCCATCCGATAGACTTTGAGCGCGGCACGGTGCTTGTCGGGCATGACGGTCCGCACCATCTCAACATCGCGGCGAAGAAGCCGGTGCTGCGTTCCTTGAAGAAGTATCACGGCAAGCCTGGAAGCGGCGCGGGGGTGGAGTTCAACATCAAGGAAGGGCCGATAACGATGATGTCTCTGGGGCTCAAGGCTGATGGCTCGTTCAAGTTCATCGTCGCGGAAGGGGAGTCGCTTGCAGGTCCGATTCCGCCGACAGGCAACACCAACACGCACGGACTTTTCAAGCCAGACGTACGCACGTTCCTTCGCCGCTGGTCAATGGAAGGCCCGACACACCATTTCGCGCTTGGCGTCGGACACCACGCGGCGGAGCTTAAGAAGCTCGGCCGCGCCCTTGGCATCGAAATCGTCGTCGTTACCGACTGACAATTGCGGCGGTTTCGTTTTTATTCAGCCACAAAGATCAGGAGAAACAGGAGATGTTTCTTGCATGTGGTTGAATGATTGAAAATAATCCCGGAATATGGTATTATGTTGGAAAAATATTTGCGGGGAAAGGGGTTTTCGGCATGATGTTAGAAAAAAATCTTCGAGTTTTGAACGAAATTATCGTGGGATCGTCACGTCCGGAAGTGGCTAATCTGCTTTATCGTCTAAAGCGCGAAGGCAAGGTTGTTCGCATTGCTCCAAGGATATATACGACGAATCTTAGGGACAAGGCCGAGAATATCATTCGCCGCAATCTCTGGACGATTGTCGGGCGCCTTTGGCCAGGGGCGAGGCTTTCGCATAGGACTGCATTTGAGTACGGACCGAACAACGGACATGTCTTTCTGGGGTACAAGTACACTCGAAAGGTGAAGTTGCCGGGCGTGATGTTGCATTTTCTGGCGACAACCGGATCGCTGGAGTCTGACTATCCTTTTATCGAAGGTCTGTGCGTGTCGTCCCATGCCAGGGCCGTGCTGGAGAACCTGGAGCCCGACAAGACGCAAGGAGGCGTCGACAAGTGCCTTGGAGCGGAAGCGATAGAGGAAAAGCTAGAAGCCGAGTTCTCGTCTGGCGGGGAGGCGGCGCTCAACAAGCTGCGCGACGAGGCGAGGGCCGTCGCGTCCGAAACCGGACACGGACGCGAGTTCGCGAGGCTTGACAAGATGATTGGCGCGCTTCTCTCGACGCGCCCTGCCGACGTGCTCAAGTCAAAGGTCGCGCTTGCCCGTGTCGCAGGCGAGCCGTTCGACAGCGCGCGGCTGGATCTCTTCGGAAAGCTTCTCGCGAGGCTTGAGTCTGCGGAGTTCCCTGATTGTCGCGATATCAACACGTCCGAGTCCTCTTACATGACTTTCGCGTTCTTCGAAAGCTACTTTTCCAACTACATCGAGGGGACGGAATTCGAACTTGACGAAGCGCGGCGCATCGTGGAGACTGGTGCCGTCGTTCCCACTCGAGACGCGGACAGCCATGACATTCTCGGCACCTACGCCATAGTGTCGAACAGGCAGGAGATGTCTCGCATTGCGAAGACGGCGGATGATTTTCTTGACATACTTCGCGAGAGGCACAGGGTGGTTCTTTCTGGTCGTCCGTCAAGCTCCCCCGGGATTTTCAAGACGAAGGACAACAGGGCGGGTGAGACGCACTTCGTTTCTTTTGACAGGGTGCGCGGCACTTTGAAGCGTGCGTTCGACATGTCTCGGGCGATGAGGAATCCGTTTGCGCGCGCCATCTTCGTTCTTTTCGTGACCAGCGAGGTGCATCCGTTCGCCGACGGGAACGGACGCGTTTCCCGCATCATGATGAATGCGGAGCTGACGGCGGCAGGACAATCTAAGATCATTGTCCCCACGGTGTTTCGTCCCGACTACATAGGTGCCCTGCGGCGGCTTTCCAGAAATGGAGACCCCGAGGTCCTTGTAAGCGCGATGACGCGGCTGAGAGACTTCGGGTGCAGGCTCTCGGGGGCAGACTTCCAAACGATGCGTCGGCAGCTCGAGAATGCCAATGCTTTCAAGGACGAGGATGGGTTCATACTTCGTTTCTGAATTTGTCGAGATGTAACCGCTATGTTTCAGTCCAGAATCGTGTCGAAGTCGTGACGAATGGATATGTATAAACATGCCATTCCGTGACGAATACATTATATAGAACATTCCATTTCGTGACAGCATGCTTGACACGCTGACGAATCGTTTTGTCAAAAAGCGCAAGCGCGTCAAAATTTGGCATTGCCTCCTTCGGCGGATATTTGCTATCATACCCGCGTCATGACCGAAGAAGAACTATAAAATGACGCGCAATTTCAAAAGGCTATTACTTTTGGCATTTTGTTGCATGGTGGAACAGGTTTCTTGCGCAGGAATCCTGTGGGATGATTTTGCCATCTTTTCGGATTTGGAAAGTGAAACTCACAAAGGAGGTAAACAATGATGCGAAATTCGGTAATTGCGGCTGTCGCCTGTTTGTCGTCTATGTTGGCGATGGCGCGTACAACGTATACGTGGAATCGGGCGGGAAGCGGAGGATGGCAGTCCGCCAGCCAATATCTTCTCGATGATGGTGTGACGGCAGCAACCTCTGCACCTGTAGCAAATGATGTGATTGTTGTCCCGGAGGGGGTGACCGTGGAGATCGCGACAGACGCGGATGCGGCGTTTGTGAACACGCTCGGCGGCGTGCAACTTCTCGCCGAGTCGTCTAAGTTCGTGTTCAACCAGCCTTCCGCGATACAGTGGCGTTGCCCAGTGTTCGGCGACGGTGTCATGGTCAAGCGTACGTCCGCTACGGTTGAATTCCTGCCCAATACCCAGACTGATCTCTACCCTAAAAAATATAGCGGCTTCTCGGCCTATTTGACGTGGGGAGGCCTTGTTGTAGAAAAAGGCACTATTAAGATGCCGCAGACTTTAACGGGTGTTTACAGCATGGGGCCGGTGACTTTGTCTAACGATACGGTGTTTGTTCTTTCACCAAACAGCACTTCGCAGCTTGCCGCCTTGAATGGATACGGAATGGTTACGAGCCCGGCGCCTGCTTCGGCAAAACAGAATGTCCAGGTCGGATATGCGAATTGGGATAGTTCCAAATGGAACGTTTCGCGTTTTTACGGCATGCTGGCAGGCGAAGGCATGAAGTGGTCTTCGCCAGGAACCGTCTATTTGCATAACGAGGCATCGTCATTCGCCGGCACGGTGATTCAGTGGGGAAGATATGACGAGGTGCATCCTTGGGGCACGCTGTGCGTGCCAAAAATTGGCATGTCTGGCAAACCGTCGTCTATCGGCACTTATGGTACGATAGAATTTCGGTCGTCCGGTTCATTGCTGTATCTTGGCAACGGCGAGACTACGGACAAGATCGTATACTGGCGTGCTCAGGAAGCTCCGCAGACCATTATCGACGCCGGTGCAAAAGGTGGCGTGACGTTCACCGGGGCCTGGAGTCAGTATGGCGCATCATCAGACGCCGATTGTCGCATGGGACGGCTTTTGCTTACCGGAAGCAACACAGCACCGTGTGTGATTACGGGGAGAATCAGCGCACAGATGTCGTTCAACGGAACGAACTACACCACGTACATAACGAAGTCCGGCTCGGGCACTTGGAAGTTTGCTAACGACACGAACAGGCAGAGGGGAGCACTTGCCGTGACGGACGGAACGTTGCAGTTCACGTCCATTGCGGAAAAAGGCGTCGAGTGTGCGCTCGGCACGTCGACAATCCTCTATGAAGACGTGTTCGGGCCGCGGGATGAATCTCGTGCCGTGAACTACGCATTTCTTCTTGGCGGGACTGGTGCAATCCCGACAATGGAATACACCGGCGGCAAGGTTGCTAGATGTTCGACGCGCCCGCTTGCGTTGACAGGAAGTGGTGGACGGTTTTCTTCGTCCGGCACCGGTTCGCATCTAAAGTTTGCCAAAGTCCATTCGCATGACACAGGCAAGAAGACGCTGACGCTCGGCGGCGATTCCGCCGGCTTCAACATGATTTCCGACATTGCGCCGGGAAAAGGTTCTGTTGCGTTGGCGAAGGATGGTCCGGGGAGATGGGCTTTGCGAGGAACGAATGTCATATCCGGTACGCTTGATGTTTGCGGAGGAACGCTTGAAGTCTGGGATGGTTATGCACCGACATGGTATCGGCTTGTCATCAAGTCCATGCATTATGGGACGCTTGCTGCCGGATCGCCGGCGTACACGCTTGAGTTTGCCATGTATGACTCTGCCGGATCGAACCGCGTAGCGGGACTTTCCTATCACCTGCCGCCAGCGATTGCGAGCGGTACAACGTCAGGATGGGTGCAACCCGCCTCCGCTTCAAGTCTCGCGGAAGGCGAGGCGCTTTTCCACTCTGCCTCTGGGTGCGACGTCTATCACTACACCACTGCTGCACAGGTCTTTGAGAATCTTTTTGATGGCACCACAGGGAACTATTGGCGCATGCTTGTGCGGTCTATGCCGACGACGAGCGACGATCCATCGAAATACGTCTATGTGGTCATGCGTCTTCCGGCTGGTCTTCCACCGCTTGTGCGCTATGACATGGTTATTGGAAAAATCACGTCTGGTGAGGCTATTGGCAAGTTTGCAATCGAGTGCAGCACGGACGGGGAGAACTGGATGCCGATTACTGATGATGTCACCGTTTCTACTCCTACAAGCAATTGGCTCTCAGGTGATGCTTTCGCAGCCGGGCACCCCTATAGGCCTGGGTGTGGACTATCGGTCAACGACACGTTTGCCGAGGACGGTGCTTCGCATGTGATGGATCACGTTGATTCTGTGCGTGTGGCGCCCAGTGCGAAACTGGTCGCTCGTGGCGCGCGCAAGACGGCCGCTGCGCTGACTATAGACTGCTCGGCTGGAGTCGGCTCGATAGAAGGCTTTGATTTTGCGGCGGACGGCTACATCGATCTTGTGAACGTCCCTCCAGGGAATGGGGCTCTGACTTTGCCAGCAAGCCTTTCCGGAGTTTCAGCGGAAAGCCTAAGTCGGCTCAATGCATATCAGGTCACTGCTAATGGATCGCCATGCCGTAGAATCGTCAGGATAACGGAATCGTCCATAACCGTGACGCCACGAGGTCTTGTTGTAGTTGTACAGTAGGGATTGAAAGGCTAGTTTCCTCAATGCGCATTTTGGCAAGTCTTGTCGTCTCTGCCATCTTTGCCGTGCTGACTTTGCACGGAGGCCTCTTTGACGATTTTCAGCATCCGCCGATTCCCTTCCGGCCTTGGTGCTACTGGTATTGGGTGAACGGCAATGTTGACTGCACGACGATTACCGCCGATCTCGAGGCGATGAAACGCGTCGGCTTTGGCGGGCTGTTGCTTCTGGATCCGCGGGGATACGACAAGGTTGTCAGGAAGCCGGAGCCAAAAATGCCGTTCGGAAGTCCGGAATGGCGCAAGATGGTCGTGTTTGCGATGCGCGAGTGCGCTCGTCTCGGGCTTGAATTCACGATGAACATATCTGATTGCGGAGGATCGCTAAAAGGTCCTTGGCGGACTGGCATTGACGGGCCGAAACGTCTTGTCTGCGGCGTGAATGTCGACAGTGTGCCTGCCGAATACGACAACTATCGCGACATAGCGCAGTTCGAAGTCTTTGTCCCTGCGTCCGCAGATGTCAGGAGTGGGTGGCGAAATGCAGGGGGCGCGACTGGTCGATGGGAACGGGATACGAGCCAAAGTGTGTTTGAAACCATTTCATCTGACGTGCCGGGTGCAAAGAAAGTGTCGTTGCGGTTTGGCTACTGTATGATTCCGAATCGCGAGCACGATGTCGATGTCATAGACGCCGCTGCTGTTGAACGTCATTGGCATCGCATCACAGACACCCTGTTTGATGAGGCGGGAAGTTTGGTCGGATCGACATGGACGCACGTATATTCCGTTAGCTGGGAAGGGGCGATCCCGACGTGGACGGATGGATTCGAAGCGCAGTTTCGGTCGCATGCAGGCTATGAAATAGGTCCGTATCTGCCGGTTCTCGCGGGGTTTATGCCAGCGCAGCTTGATGCAAACTTAAATCGTGCGAAAACGGTCTTGAAAGACTTCCGTCGTGTGCGAAACTTGATGTTCAAGGACAACTTCTACGGCACGATCCGACGGTTGGCGCATGAAAGAGGGTTGAAGCTCTATTCGGAGTCTGGCGGTCCATGGAACCGCGATCCGAGCGTTTTCAAGGAGGCGGACCAGCTTGCCTTTCTTGGAATGAACGACATGCCGCAGGGTGAATTCTGGATTGTTCGCAATGGCCTTCATTCCGAGGTGGAACACTCGCGTCCTGCGGCAAACGCCGCGCACATCTATGGCTTGCGACGTGCCAGCGCAGAAGCATTTTCCCACATGGACGAACACTATGCCATGTATCCCGCGAAACTCAAGAAATATGCAGACACGGCGTTTGTTGACGGCATTAATCACTTTGTCTGGCATACATTTACATGTTCTCCTGACGAATTCGGCAGGCCGGGCATAGAGTATTTTGCAGGAACACACCTCAACAGGAATGTCACGTGGTTTAACGAGAGCGACGCATTCCTGTCCTACATTTCGCGTTGCCAAGTCATGCTGCAGGCAGGAAGGCCGGTGACGGACATCGCCGTGTACGGTGGCTCGACGCCATACAGGCATTGGGGCCGCTATAGGTTTATTCCGTGGGATGGTGCACGTATTGCAATCCCACGAGGGTATTGTTACGATGTCTTGAACAATGAAACGCTGTCACGGAAGTCGAGCTATCCTGTATTCGTTGATGGAACGGCGGATGTCGTTTCATGGCCTAAACTGCCTCCGCCTGATTTGGAAGGAGAGTTCGACGACTTTATCCACCGACGAATGGATGATGGAACCGATATCTACTTTGTAATCTCTCCAAAGTTCATGGCTACAGGCGATGTTGTGTTCAGGGTTGCGGACAAAGTCGCGGAAATCTGGGATCCAGTATCCGGCACGCGCCGTCTTGCGCTCGACGCGAAGCCTACTCCCGATGGACGAATGCAACTGCGTCTGAAACTTCCGAGGGATGGAAGCCTTTTCGTCGTGTTCCGCCCAAAGTCTGCGGCGGCAGCCGATCCTGCGCCGGAAAGCGATTGGCCGCAGGGTCGCGTTCTGGCGTCTTGTGACAGCGGATGGGAGATTGATATTGGCGGGAAGCCGTTCGATAGGCTTGGCGACTGGACGAAGAGCGATGATCCGGCTATTCGCTATTTTTCAGGGCGGGCGTTTTATCGAACCTCGTTTGATGTCGACGAAACGCCGAAAGGAGACCGCGCACTTTATCTTGGACAGGTCGCAGGAGGTTGTGCTCGTGTATTGGTGAACGGACATGACTGCGGCGTTGCCTGGTGTTGGCCATTTCGTGTGAGGATACCAGAAGATGTCCTGAAGAAAGGAGCCAACCGTCTTGAAGTCCAGGTTGTCAACACTTGGCGCAACCGTCTTGTCGGCGAATGCTTGCTGCCAGAGCCCGATCGCAAGACAAAGACTTGCCTTGAGCTTCGTGCTGGACCGCGTAACGATGCATTCTGGGAAATAGGACGCATGTGGAAGTCGAAAGGATATTGTTCCAACGATGAAATTGAACCATGCGGACTGTATGGTCCGGTCGAGCTTCGCTGATTTCAAAATGAATACGATTCGCCTAACGGCTGTTTTTGCTTGGATGGGGCCATGGTTGGCGGTTGCTGCCGCAACGTGTTCCATTGGGGATGTAGCGGTCGACATTCGTCCGGGGAACGCAATTTCGACGGCGCATGAGAACTTTGAGCTTGGGACGTCTGGCGTGTACACGGTAGCGACGTCGTTTTCTCCTCTGTTTGCCCAGCGCGGAGGGGCGCATGGCATTGTCTTTGCGTTTGGTAGCGGATGGTATGACGGCATGCGCATGGGGATTGTTCCTCGCGACGGACGTTATTCTGTTTGCGCCGAAGTCGCCATCTCAAAAGAACATCCGACAGATGACAGCGTGCTCCAGTTGTTTGATGGCGAAACCCGATTTGCTGCTGGTGATGTTGTTTCTTTTGTGACTACCTGGGATGGACGTGTCGTTCGGTTGTATGTGGATGGGATGGAGGTTGTGTCTTGCAGGCATGCCCGTCCGTTCGTCCATCCTAAAAACCGGCTGATTGAATTCGGCAAAGGCGGTTGGGGGCGGCCCTACCTTCCGATACGGACGTTTCGTGCACGTGTCTGGCGGCGGGCGCTGTCTGCCAATGAGGTGACGGCGGTTGCAATGGAAGACATGGCTGAGGCACCGAATGTCGTGCCGATGCCTACAACATCCGCAGTGCTTTTTGATTTAATAGGGCAGACAACGGAGGGTTCGGTTCAGCGTACGACGCTTGAGGAGCGGCTGGCTTTTACCTGTCTTGCGGAACGGAAGTTTGAGATGGCAGAAACATATTTCCAGAAGACGCTTTCGCGCAAGAAGTGCGCACCGTACGATGCCAGGCTTGAATTTCGCGAACGCTGGGCGGATGCATTGGAGTCGGCAGGTTGCCGTGAACGTGCCGACGAGTTGCGAAAGCAGGTAGAACAGGACGCGCCAGTCGCGCTTAAAAGGCAGCATGTTCTGCCGGAGGCCTGGACTCCAACTCAATCCGCATCGCGGCCATCAGAGCCGGGACTGGTATATTTTGCCGCGCCGCATGGCAATGACGGCGATGGGTCAATGGAACATCCGTTCGGGTCAATTGAACAGGCGAAGCAGGCGGTTCGGAGGCTAAAGGAGAGGCAGACGCTTCCAAAGGGCGGTGTGACAGTGTTTCTGCGAGGTGGACGGTATCAAGTGGCGCATGAATTGGCTTTTGATGAACGTGATTCCGGAGAGCCTGGCTCTCCTGTCGTTTGGAGTGCCTATTGCGCGGAGAAAGTCGTTTTGGATGGCGGATGGCGAGTTCCGGAGCTGAATGCGGTTTCAGAAATGTCCGCCCTCGAGCGTATCCCGGCGGTTGCACATAGACATGTGCGGTGCTGTGATGTCCGTAAGGCAGGGTATTCGCATTGTGAGGCGCCAGAGCCGTATGGTTCTGGATGCGGAGGCATCCGAAAGCCAATTACAGACTTGTATGCGGACGGCATTCGGCTTGAGCCGGCGAGATATCCGAACGACGCCTTTTTGCGCGTTGCTGACGCGGCATCCCGCGCGTTTGCCGTGGAATCAGGGAACATGACAGCGCTTGCAAAGGAGAGCGCTTTGATGGCCTGCGGTTTCTGGCGATATTTCTATCGAGACATGACGTTGGCGATTCAGGCTGTAGATCCGGCAACAGGATGGATGACTGCGAGTGGGTGCGCAGATCTCTCACATGCAATTGGCAAGCCGTTTTTCCTTTGCAATGCGTTGTGCACAATTGACAGGCCTGGCGAGTGGTTTCTCGACCCGCACGCTGGAGTACTTTATGTCTGGCCGCCGGATGGATGCCGTGAACTTGTTCTTTCCAGTTTTTCCGGAACGTTTCTCACGGCGTCGGGGTTGCATGATGTATGCTTTGACGGCCTGACGTTCGAGAATGGACGTCTTGATGCCGTTAATATGGAAGGTTGCCGAAACGTGAAGTTTCAGCGATCTATCGTGCGAAATTTCGGTCGGCATGGGGTGACGGTCAAGGATGCAAGGAATATTAAGATTGCTGGAAATGCAATTTCGAGCATCGGCGGGCGGGGCATCTTCGTGTCTGGTGGTGACCGTCGTACGCTGACAGCGGCAGAGAATGTCGTTTCCGACAACGAGATTTCGTTCACAGGACGGCGCATCCGCACCTACGCACCGGGGCTTGAACTTCGTGGCTGCGGCATGGATGTGGTGCGCAACTATTTTCACGATATGCCGTCCAGTGCAATGCGGCTTGAAGGCAATGACTACCGTATTTTTTCCAACTTGGTTGAACGGGTCGTGACGGAATCTGATGATCAGGGTGGCATTGACATCTATCGTGATCCATCCTATGCCGGGGTTTTGATCGCATATAATGCGTTCCGCGACATCGGAACGCCGAAAGGTGCGGATAATTTTGCGTTCTGTGGGCAATCGGCAGTTCGACTTGACGGCAATATATCCAGCATGACAATCTACTCGAATTGCTTCGAAAGATGTGGCCGCGCAGGCTTCGGGGCTGTTCAAATAAACGGTGGGCGCAATAATCGCGTCGAGGGCAATACATTTGTCGATTGTGCATGCGGAGTGACGATCTCTGCATTTTTGCCAGGCAAATGGCTGTCGGTGATGGAGAAGGTTCGCAACCTTTACGAGAAGAATGTGGACATTCATGCTCCGCCGTATTCGACAAAGTACCCTGGGATTGCAACGCTTGATACGCAGACGAATCAGGTAAACACGGTGATTCGCAATGTGCTTGTGCATACGGAACAGCTCGTTGTGACGCGTTCTCCTGACGTTATTGTATTCGGCAACCGAGTTCGCGAGAAGCATTCGGACTTGTTGTGGATATTCCCAAAATAGTGAACTTTTAGGGAGCTTTTAGGGAGAACTTTTAGGGAGACACCCCTGGAACTTTTAGGGAGACACCCCTGAGACGGTGTTGGTTTCGGCGAGAAAACCGTGCGATTCAGCAAGATAACGCGGAAGGAGACTAAAAGCGATGGCTAAAAAGACAAAAGCGAGTCTGGCGGACGAC
>Ga0310786_10001632_pt1 | contig 36024 bp, 52 predicted proteins | sample AusTroGonzalo_MG_FD_203881 | JGI IMG/M metagenome (GOLD analysis project Ga0310786, IMG submission 203881) | Bovine rumen microbial communities from tropical cattle in Woodstock, Queensland, Australia - Gonzalo_03 (v2) (version 2) | ecosystem: Host-associated > Mammals > Digestive system >... | reverse complement strand
GAAACACCATATCTTCTGGCTTGTCCTTCAAGAGCTCTTCTTGAATCTTCAGTTCCCATTTCAGCCAATTCTTCTGGAGTTTTCTTCATTAATTCAGAATCATTTATTCTTTGAAGCTCAGTAGTGTTTGCATCCAAAGATTCAACATATTTTTTAATAAAATCATTGTATTCGCCCTTTAAGGCTTCTTCTGGTAAATTATATAATTTACTTACATACTCATCAGAAACTTTGCCTTGTTCGGCCAATCCCTCAAAAAAGCTAAGATATCCTTGTCTATCAGAAGGATTTAGTTCATCTCTAAGTTTTTGCGCGGCTGTTCCCTTAGCTACACTATCTTCCAATATATCCTTTCTATCTGTTGAATCTTTGTCTAATAATTCAATAATTCTACTTAAATCTTTATCTACTAAAGTATAGGTATCTGTTAATGGGTCGTAAATAAAATCAGTAAGATCCGCGCCAGCATCAACAGCTAATTGCATTTGTTCAGCAGACCAACCGGTTTCTGTTAGCTTACCACTTTGAAGAGAAGCAAGTAATGAATACATTTTATTAAGTTGTTCAACAGCTTTTTCAAAGTTTACCTTATTAACAGCTTGAGAAAACTCTATAATATCTTTTGTTAATGCGCTTACATCTACGCCAACAATTCCCAATTCCTTAATTAGTTCATCAAGAGAATTAACTGAATCTACATCTTCCCAATCAATAGAATCTAAAGCCTTAATAAATGTTTCTTGCTTTTCTTGTGCTATTCCAAGATTTTCAATATCTTTTGTAATTTCAATAATTCCTCGTGAACCACCAGTTTTATAAAGCTCGATCATTTTATCTGCCAAATCATTAGCAACACCGCCACTAAGCCCTTCCATTTTAGGTAAAAGCTCTTTTTGAACACTGTAACCAAGATTACGAACTTTATTGGTAGCTTGTTCGATTCCGGCAAGAGAATTTTCAATTCCTTCTACATAGTCACTACCAATATCAAAAAGAAATGCTTCTATGTTATTATTATAAGCCTCTCTTAATGCTGAAGACTCATCCCATAAGTTTCTACCTTCTGCTTGTGCAACTCCTCTAACAATATTATTTCTTTCTTCTTTAGATGCACTTTGGTATTGTTTAAAATTTTCTTCCCCTAAGAGATTCTCAATATCAGATTTACTAAGACCAGCCAAATCAGAACGGGAATACATTTTATTTGCTTCCTTGCTTAAAAGACCTAACTTCCCTGAAAATTCACTGGCCGCATTAGTCGCTTTTTTAGTTGCTTGAATATTTGCAAGCATACCTTGCGCGGCATCATCTGCAATTTCACCAAACTCTTTAACATATTCTGAATAAGTAAGAAAACCAGACTCTTTAGCAATCTCTTCTTTTACAGTCGATATTTTCATTCCTTTTTCAGCTATATCATTGAAGGCAGCCATATAATATGATTCCATTCTTCGAGAATTTAAGAAGCTGGAGGTTTGAGATTCGGTTCCTTCAGAAATATCAGCATTTGAAAGCGCAAGAGCCGCGGTAGAAGACATACGTTGTTCTGAAATTTTTAAAGCCTCTTCTTCAAGTTTATTCTGCTCTTTTAATAATTCTACAGCCTCTTCAGATAAGGATTCTATATTTTCAAATTCATGACTAGTAGAAACATCATTTATACTTGTTCTGTTAATTGCTCGCTCTTTGTCTATGGTACTAATGTGACTTGTTAAAGCAGAGTGTTCTTCTCTCTTTACGGCAGCTCTTTGTTGTGCAACTTGCATCTGAGCCGCAAGATTTGCAGCCTGCGCATTAACAGAATAGCCATATTGATTAGCTTTTACCTTATCTGCATTTGTAATCTTAAGAACACCATTTTCACTCGTAAGTTCCAAATCTTTATATTTCTCAGAAAGACTAAGAACCTCATTATTAACTTCAAGGACGGCGTCGCGCCATTCTTGAGTACCACGAGTCATTTTCTCAATGTCTTCGTACTTTTCACTAAGAGATTCTAATGAATCTCTTAAAGTATTATAAGACTCTGTGGCATCTTGAGCGGCCTGAGAAGCGTTATTTGCACTATCTTCTAAATCATCAAGTTTTTCAGAAGCCTTTTGGACACTTGTTTTGAAAATGCCCCATATATCATTAGCCTTCTTAAGAATATAAACAAGACCAACAATAACACCAACGATAGCTCCAAGTTTAAGAACAGCTCCCGCTACAGTAGCGGTATGCATTTTCTGTGCTAATATTTGACCTTTTGTTGCCGCGATACTAGCTTGTTGTGCAGCAGTTAATTCACCAGTTACAAGTACCTGTTTATCTATGGTGCCATTCTCAATCATTCTGGCAAGATTTGCTTGCTGCATTACGTCTAAACTATTTATATTCTGATGAAGGGCCTGACCATTAATTTTTACAAGTCTACTTGCAGCATCTTCTGCATTTTCAAATGCGTCTGGAACTTTATCCAACCATCCACTGAGCCTTTGTACATAAGTTTTTCCGGTTCCATCGGCTATTTTGGTTGCATCATCCCTCATTTTTAGAAGATTACCAAGAAAATGAGTGGATATTTCTTTACCAATTTTTAGTCCACCGGCAGCAATACCAATTCTTACTAAAGAACCAGGAATACCATCCAGTTTTTCAGTTAGTTTATTAATAGAATCAAGTAAATTGGTAAGTAAATCAATAGCCCCTTTAATAACTTCGTTATCAGCAATACCCATTAAGAAGGTATCCCAGCTATTCTTTAATTTAGCCAATTTGCTCTGGAAAGATTCGAGAGTTTTGTTAAACTGTCTCTGAGATGCACCAGCACTGTTATTTGCCGCAGTCACCAACTCAGTAGTACGCTTATAGTCAGACATCATAGCAATGAAACGAGACTGTTGACGAGAACCAGCGGCCATGGTAGCGATATAACGCTGCTGGATCATATCTAAACTATCCCATTTACTAGCTAATTCAAGGAAAATATCATCAAGACCTTTTGCACCAGTAAGGTATTCATTCATGTTAATACCAGCACTTCTCAAAGCAGTAGAAACCTTATTTACATCGATTTCTTGTCCTTCTTCGTCGGTGCCCATTAGTTCGCCTTCGCTATAAAGTTTTTTAACTTCAGAAAAACGTGCAATAACAGTCTTTAACGCAGTACCCGCAGTTTCCGCAGACTCACGAGTCGTCTCGATCATTTGAGCAAGGAAAGCGGAAGTGGTCTCAAATTCCATATTAGCATTATGCGCAAGAGAAGCAACCTTTGTCATAGCGGTTGAGATCTCTTTTGTATCAGAAGCCGTAATAGCAGCTAGTTCAGAATAAACATCATTTACTCTTTGCGCGCTTGTCTCATTAATTTCCATATTGAAACCACGAAGGGCGTTGGTCATACGGCTGGTTGCTTCTGCGGCATCAAGATTAGCAATACGGGCCATCTTCAATGTTTCGTTAGAAACAGCCATTACTTCATTAGTTTTTAAGCCTTGCTGATAGTAAAGTGTTGCAGCTTTATAAGCATCGTGAATAGATACACCCAATTCATTCGCGCGCTGAGTATATTGTGGTAACTGATCCCACATATCACCAACATCGAAGTTAGTAACTACCGCGGTTTCAGTCATTACTTCATCGAGTTCTTTTACAGTATTAAAAGCAGAACGAATAGCGCGTTTTAACAAGTTAATAGCGTTTTCAATACCGAAGAAATATTTGGCTTTATTCTTAAAACCTTCAAGTGTTTTATCAAACTCTTTTCCTTCTTCAGTCGCCTTGGCAGTTGCTTGACCAGTACCTTCTGTTGCCTCTTTAAGGTCTATCATGGCTTGGACAGCAGCACTAATAACTTCATTTTTATTTGCGATATCTGCTGATTCTAGAGTATTTATAAAATCCTCTAAGCCCTTTACGGTTTTAATAGAATCTAGGTCAATACCAAAATCAAGTCCTGTAGCCTTCAAATCGTCCATAACTTTTTGGACTTGAAGACTAGAAAGAGTATCTTTAACACTCTCTAAATTAGTTTTTGCCTCTTTAAGCCTCTTAGAAACATCTCCATTCTCAAAGGCATCCGCAGCATCTTCAGCCTGCTTTTTTAATTGAACATAAGCATCGCTATTTTGTAATTCATCCAATATCTGGAGTGAGTTCTTCTAAAGTTTTTCTATACGTTGAAGACTGCATTGGATGAGCCATTTTTTCACCCTTTTTATTGACCGCAGCCTCTTGAAGCTTCTTCTCATATTCTTCGGCTTCTTTAGCAAGAGTAGCCTGCTTTTCAATTAAAATATCATATTGATCCTGATAAGGTTTAAAAGCCTTTTCAGCATCCATTGCAACCTGTTGTAATTTATTTGACTCTTTTTTAAGGAGATTTACTTCTGTCTGAGCTTTTTCAAGAACCTCACTTTTATTATCACCACTCAATACATCTTTTATATTCTTTTTGATATCTTTCAAGGCTTGTTTTAACGCATCAGTTTTCTTTGTATCCACAAGTGAAATTTTGTCTGAATCGCGTTGCATTCTCATGACCAAATCAGAAAAGGTTTTTCTAATCGCATTAAATTCTGACCCAATTTTTTTCTCATCTACAAGATCAACCTTATTACCCTCAGTCATTTCAAGGATATGCTTATAACGATCCTGTAATTGCTTTAATGCCGTATTATAACTAGCCTGATTAGGCATTTTTAATTTATCAAGCATCCCCTGCATTTTGCTAAGATCGGCCTGAAAACTATTAAGTTGCGCTTGAACATCAACAGTTAATGTAATTTTCTTTCCCATTTTTCCCTCCTAATAAAAAATCGGCATTAAACCAACTTTAATGCCGATCATCTTATAGGTCACTTTCAATATCATCGCTAAGAATGAAGAACTCACTCACATAGCTATTTCCTCTTGACCCCACTGGAACGCCCTCAGCCTTGAAACTTCCTGTAACTGGACTAGCTTGCGGACCCAGCCTTACCGATAAATCAGACATTAACCGTAGTTTTGGAATTTTGAAAATTCCTGTAACTACTTGGCCGGTTACATCATCCTTAATCCTTGTTCTTCCTTCTAACTCCACATATCCATCTAGTAATCTTTGTCCAAAGCGATACGTTACCGTATTACTCACATACTCATACACATAATTCACAACCACTTCTATGTACTCATCTTCTATTGTAATTACTTTACCATTTAAACTATATGTAGTAATTTTACTACCTGTTTCTTTATTATATAGAAAAAGAGTCCCTTCAATCGGTGTGTGCTTTAGTGTAATAGATCCTTCTTCATCACTCTCTAGGAGTTCTTGTTCAGTAATGCGGACTCCAGTTGATTGCGCGGGACCTATGAGGCGCGCATTTGTCAATAAGCTAAATTGTTCTTTAGAGAAGACACCTTGGAGAAAATTTAATTGAATTGCTCTGGTTGTTGTCCAATATACGTGCGCGCGGTTATCAAAACCACCATTCGCTGTTACTTCTGAAACAATTTCATTTAAGTTCGCAATTTGAAGACTATCAAACATTGCGATTACTTCACCAGGGACAATCTCTCTGTCTCCAATCTTCATATTATAAGTAGCTTTTAGGGTTACCTTCTCTAAATCTTTGAATGAAAACATTGAGTCCATTTTTATCTCCTATAAAAATAGTGGAGGCCGTAGCCTCCACCATCCTTTAAATGATTATTTAACTAATTAGGTAGCCGCAGTCATGTCGTACTTAATAAGCTTCATCATTATACCGTCTGCTGGACGAAGAACACGAAGTGACATATTGAATGTAGAAGGATCACCTTCTGCTTCAAGAGTAATTGTGTTCTCAGCAGCAACCTTGGCTTTCGGAATAACGAACTGGAAGAATTCATCAGTACCGTCTTTTTCAGATCTAGCGTAAGTATCACCAGTAACATAGTAAGTACCAGGGAAGTTGGCAGCGGTAATTTCGATTACACCTGAGTTAATAATCGGCATATTAAATCTAGTAAAATATCTTGTACCAGAAGTAAAAGCACTAACAGAAGCACCAGTTTCATCAAAACAGCCATCAACAGAAGTCATTGTGGTTGCCGGAACATTAAATACACGACCATTAGCTTCAAATGTTGAAGGCATACCAGCCACACTAGGTGTACCACCAGTATACTTTGCTTCCCACTCAATAGTCTTAATCAATGAAGGTTCAGACTTAATAGTAGCATTAGCACCACCAAACATCAAAGCCATAGACTTAGCAGAGAAAAGAGCATCTTCAAGGGTTACGTTAATTTCTTTACCATAGTCCCAAGATACAAGAGCAACATTACCCTTACCACCCTTAGCCTCTACGTTTTCAGCGGTCTGCTCAATAGTAGAAACCTTAAGTGTATCAAGGTAAAGAACAGGAACTGTTGGCTGACCGTTTTCGAGCTTGTAGAAGGTAACGTCAGCAACTTCCTTAATGCCATATTTATCCAAAATACTAGCCATTTTAGTCCTCCTAAAAATTTTAATTATCCAAGTTTTTTATCCAGTAAACTGGATGTACTTTTTTGCTATCCGCGCCGGCTAATAGACTGTCCACATCTAATTCGTACTTCTCTTTTTGTTGATAAGTTCCGATTAAAACCGGAATTGCGGCATAACTTAACTCTCCAATATTAAGTGGGTTTAATCCCATTCCCATACAAGAAATTGAAGCCAAAGTTGATTGAAAATTTAAACCGCCTTTATTTTGTTTTGCTTTAATGTAGTCACGATAGCGCGCCTTAGCTTTCATTTCTCTAATGCGCGGATGTTCGTTTGGATTTGGCGGTTCAACAGGCTTTGCGCCGATTGCTTCACGAATCATATTTTGGAATCCCAAAAAATCTTCTTCACTTATCATTCGCAAATCATCAACACTTTTTACGTCTGATAAATCACCCACTGCAAGCAACTTTTTATCAAAAAGAAAAATAACTTTTTCTTTTGTAAATAATAAAAAGGCATCTTCAACTAGCTTTCTAAACTGAAGGCTATTATAAGCATTTGCCAGTAGGTATTCAAATGGGTTTGGTAAATTATTTATATCTAAATTTGCTCGTCTATATTCATCTTCAATCTCTTCCTGTGAAAGCGTTAATGCGCGCGCGAGCAACTGAAAATTCTTACAACAAGCAACATCTTTAACCTTAGGTGGATATATTAAACAAACTTCCTTAAATTCTGAGGGATACCCCAAAAAGAAAGAATTAGTCATATTCTACAAATCTAAACTCCATCTCATAACATGAGATTTCTTCAGTTAAGAAGTTAAGAGCAAAATCGCCACCTTCAATTTTTCCTAACCCATTAATTGTCTTTCCAAGAAGAGATTTTTGAATTTCACCCATTATACAGAATGGTCTCAAGTTTTCACTTTTAATGAACCATTGAGTTAAAGGTACAAACACCTCAATTCCTAATGTAATATTTCTGAATTGATTATTTGTCATATCTGCGGGGCCGCGCACAACTCGTAAGGAAATCAAACTCTTCGCGGTCTCCTTTGGGCCTACACGAGGCACAATCTTTATAAGTTTATCAAATACTTCTTCTTGAATTTGTTTATTCGTTAAATTCTGTCCACTAAGTGGATCTTTATCCGTATAGTACAAAAGTTTTAAAAGATCTTGATTAGCTTCCAAACGCGATACAATCTTCTGAAGGTTCGGGCCCAATTCTGCAAGATTTCTTATCATAAATTAGCCCTCCCCATCATTAGATTCCGTGCTGTCGCCGCCCTGTACGCCACCATTAAACCAGAAGAAATCACCAGGATTATCACCTTGCTCCTGTGCTGGTGGCGGTGTCAAATCATACTCATAAATCGGATCTACAGTTACATACTCAACACCTTCGGTAGACTGAATATCATAACCGGTAACTCTGTACGATTCATTAAACGGCTCTTCTCCAATAACCAAATAATCATCCTTTCTGATATACTGATTCTTCGGCATAATGAAGAAACTACTCTTCAAGTTCTCTGCATAGATGGTATCCATTCTACTTCTAGACTTCAACTCATCTTTTAACATATTATCTTCTTGACCGTACATATAGGCCCAAGATCTTTGTTCCGAGCCATCGCGCGCGGTCCATGTTAAGAAATGACTCATTCTCAACATTATATATCTATTATAACCACTAGCCTTAATATGTTCCAAGTAATAAACCATCCAAGGCTTTGGTTCATCGTTCTTATCAGGAATCATCAGAATAGTTCCGCACGGAATATCTAACCTTTCCTTTGTTAATAAGTAGTGAAGTGTCTTAGTATCATCTTGCTTGTATTTTTCAAAGCTGCCGACTTGCGGCTCTCCGCCGTATTCAAACTCAACCCTGTATACAGATTTAAGAAGATAAGCATCAAACTCCTCTTCTCTTTTTCTCTGTATGCGGGATTGATAATCCAAGCCGTACCGATTCAGCCTTTTTCTATAAACCTCATAATAATCCATCGTTACCACCTTTAGAAAGTAAACTCATACAATCAAAGATTGTCTTTCTAAAATATTCATAACTCAGAAAACGAAGTGTATTTACTTTGTGAGAGAGAACCAAGAAGTTAATTGTTCTTTGATTTTCGGGAATACCATTGAGTTCGATTTGAATGGAGTCTAGGTAACTTTCCCATTCTCCATTCTTCTCGCGCTCACAAAGCAAACCAAATAGTTTACTTTTCAACTTATTACGGTATCCCTCTTCAATATCCTTATACATTAAAAATCTTGTTTAGCAAGAGTAGTATAATCAAAAGGCTTCTTGTTCACAGAGCGATAATAATTTGCTTCAAGACGTGCGGCATTAGCCTGTTCTGCCTCAAGCAATTCTCTAAACTTACTAATTAAGTTTGCCTGTGAAAAATCTCTCTCAACATAAAGAGGTTTTACGTTTTCCCAAGTAAGAATATTTCTATCAAGCCACGCGCACTTCATATACGTAGCTAGAATCTGTATTTCGTCGTTGGTTAGGTCACCGGTGAACCCTTCCTCGTTATATTCTAATGAAACGCGCGGGAACTTAAATCTGGAAACCGCGTTCTGAAGCAAAGTAAACAAATCATCCTGTACTTCTTCTTCCATCCAGTTTTCCCACTCATCATCAAGTATCTTGCTTAGAAAAGCAGTATAAACTGTATCAAAAGAGGTCATCTTACTCCTCCTTGTTTGCTCTCTTCAACTGAATTGCCTTAATGATATCCTTTTCATAAACTTTGCTTAGAGCTTTCTTGATAATTTCGCTCTTCTCAAAATCAGCAATCTCATGTTCAATAGCATAGTCCGCAAGATCATTAACCTGCTCAATAGAAAGTTTCTTCAAAACTTCTTTGAACTTATCAATACCATAGCTCATGTATTTCTTCTTATCAATATCCGTAAGCGGAATTACATTAACTGGTTCAGTAGCATCTACCGGCTCAATACCAAGTTTCTTCTTCTGGTCCAGATTTTCAATATAGAGCATACCAGTTTTAATCATATACTCAAAACCAGAATTATACATTAACTGTTCAACAATTTCTTCTTCAATTGGGCGTGTAGCACCTTTTGCGGGCCAAGAAACACGAAAAGGGATAGAAGGATCAAAGACACTTACTTCCCCAATAGTCATAGATGTAACATTAACTTTTGCCATAATAAAATCTCCTTTTAACTCCTTAGTATAAAAATATGGGGAGGGAGTATCTCCCTCCCCACGGGTTTCAGTAATTAGTTCCTAATCAGAGGTTCTGGTAAGGATTGTAGTAAGTCTGAGCAATACCAGTATTCTTATAAATACCCCAGTTGTAGTAGGTAAGAATAGCAGTACCGATCTTCTTCTCAGCATAGATTTCCATAGAACCATCACGGTTCTCGTAATCTCTTACAATAGTAGGTCCTTCAAGAACTACCTTAACAACCTTTTCCTGTCCGCCCGGAAGAACATAAGCCAACTGTGGGTCAACATATGTCTTATCGTTTTTCTCATCTACGAAAGAAGAAGGAATCTGAACGATCGGAGCGCCGCGGAAAATGTTGATGTAACCAGTTCTGTGGATAGCCTCAATATCATCCGGTGAGTAAACACCAGGAACACCACCGTAGTTTGTGCTGTTACCAACAGTAACAGGAACGATAGCGTCAGCACCCATTGCAGCTACGAACTCACCAGGAGCAAAGATGATAGGGTTACCATAAGAACGTACAACGTTCATAAGAGCAACCATCTTATCGGACTCAAATGTAGCAGTAGACTTACGGTTTACAGCTGGTACGTTTGGAGCACCAAAAGCGGCACGAAGAGCCTTTGTAACCTCTACATAAACAGCGTCCTGAAGAGCGGTGTTAATAACATCCATAATATCGATAAGAGAATCAGCACCATCCATGAGACGGCCAAGGTCGATCTGACCACCGATTGCTACGGCCTGTCCACCAAGCTCAAAGGTTGTTGAATCAAGACGGAATGTCTCGTAAACACCATTGATACCAGCTTTGGTAAGGAATTTCTTTGCACGCATCTTACCTGTCTTCTGCTTGAAGATAGCTTTCTGGCCAAGGCCAACAACCTGTACTTCAGCGAATGGAGAAAGAGCAGCGATTGTGTTCTTCGGCATAATCTTGTCGATAGTCTCAACAAAGATTTCATAAATATCGTAACGGTTCTTCATGAACTGGTTGTAGTTCGGAGCAAGCTCTCTAAGACCGTCAGCGAAAGCAGCATTTACATCATAATTACTAGCATTTTCACCATTAGCAGTGAATGTTGCTGGAACTGTACCCTTTGCTGCGTGAAGGGCAATCTCTTTTAACTCATTAATAGTCATATCAATAACCCTCCCTAATTAAGCAGTAATAACCTGGAATTTAACACCAGTTGTACCATCCGGCATTGTAGTGTACTCAACAACCTTGAGCTTCGGACCCTGTGTAGGAGCACTAGCAGAAACGAGAATAGAACAATCGTCACTACCAATACCACCATAAACAGCGGTAGTTGCATAAGATGCGAGAGCACTAAGGAAAGCGGATTCTGTTGTCCAACTAGAGTCTACAGCGGAATCGTAAGAGATACAGTTGGTTGTGAACAAGTCACCAACTGCGAGATAACCAACACGAGGATAGAAGTCATCTTCTGGGTTAAGGTAGAAGTTCTTCAAACCAGGAGTTCTCTCATCATAGATGTGCTCTGTAGAGTAGTTGAGTGCGATCGGAAGAGAATCGTCTGTTGGCTTAGTTACTTTACGAGCAACCTTGTCAACTGCAAGAAGCATACCATTCTCTAATTTTGCGTTGCCTGAAAACGCAGTTGTGTCTGGTGCACACTGTGCTTCAATACGACCATCACGACGGAAAGCCACATTGTTAAGCTCAATCTGACCATAACCATCAATAGTTAATCTTGTGGTAGCCATTTACAAACCTCCATTAACGTTTATAACGCATTAAAATTTCTTCAACTCCGGAACGACCGGGGTTATCCTTTGGAATACGCCCTGTAGGCGCCTGTGTAAATACAGAAGCATTAGACTTTTTAAGTTCATAAGCAAGGTGCATATCAAGTTCTTCTGCCGTATACTCTTCAAACTTAGCTTTATAAGTGTCAAGTACTTCCTCGGAAAGTTTGTCAGCATACTCAGCTACCACAGCTTCTTTGGACTGGTCCTCAACGCCCTTCTTGTAAACTTTTAAGGCCTCATTTTCTTCTGTGAGAGCAGAAATCTGATCCTGGGCCGCAGCATACTGAGTTTCCATATCAGTAATCTTAGCCTGAACATTTTCTGCTTCCATATTTAAAGTAGAGATTGTTCCTTCCAACTCTTCAATTTTGGAGCTGAAATTTGAACAATTTTCTGCGTTCTGTGCGGCATTAGCAAGATTTTCATTTACTAACTCGTAAGTATCGCCATTGAGGGCGCGCAGTTCATCTACTACAGACTTCTCAGCTTCTGTAACATCAAATACAAAAACTTGAGTCTTTTCACCAAGAGTAAGAACAGAACCTTCTTCGTTCTCTTCTTTGGTGAGATTTACTCTTTCATAACAATCCTCTGCGAGGTTGTATACAAGAGCATGATCTTCAAAAACTTTGCAAACAGAATAAGAGACAATTGTGTTGCCCTCTTCATCACATTCAGAGTTCAAAAGACTCCAAACGTCATTATAATCCTGATTGTCGGAAAGTTTGAAATTGATTTTCATTTCCGATTCTCCTCCTGTACTATATTGTTTGATTCTCTGGATAGTATCTTCGATTGATTGCTGGAGAGAGAAGAACGATGCTCCTTCGAAACACGGCTCTACGTTATCTCCTAAAACTTGAAGTCCCAAGAAACTACCGTGCTCGAATACCACATACTTTTGACCATTAAACATGGAGAAGTGGTAAGTCAAAGATGGTTCATAAAGTTCCATTGACTGTGCTTTTCCAATGGCTTCAGAGGCTTCAGGATAGAGTGCAGTGAAGAGATATACGTCTGTGCAGGCATATGTTCTTTCTACACCATCTTCATCCAAATGTTGTTCCCAAGCGAAGTTGTTGTTTTCTGGTACGATACCATAGATTTGACCATCGCTTCTCTTTTCTCCATGATCGGTGTAATCCGTTCCATCATAGATACCTTTCACTGGAACATAGTGGAGAGTAGAAATCAACTCATTAGCAAATTCATCTGTTATAAAAGTGCCGTTGCGGTTTCCACCCTTATAGAAGATTCGACAACGAGCCTTAGATAAAACGTCGCTAAATCTCTCTATAGAACCATAGATACTAATCGGAAACTCTTTTAGATTTTTATTCATCAGAGCCTCCTTGACCTTGGTGGTCAATTGCATTTTCATTTTGAATTGTCTTATCCGCCTTGTCTTCCGGATTCTTCTCTGGAGCGCCAGGTCCCTTATCAGACTGTGTATATGCAGATGAAAGCGGGATTAGGACTTCCGGCAATTTCAATACGTCATTTTCGAGTTCTTTGATGTTCATCAATTCCTTCTGGCTAAGGCCGGCCGCAAGTGCTGGCAACAAGAAACTATAGCCACTCTGCGCGAGTTTGAAGGTTTCATCGATAAAGTCTTTCTTGTTATAGTAACTAATTGGAAGAAGCGTATACTTAAAAGTAATGTTCGAGTTACTAAACACATCATTGATGACCTTAGTGAAGAAACGAGAATACTTGTTTCCAATAATCATCATAAGACTCATATCGTTTGTGATTGAGATTAGAAGTACCTGGCTTCCGACTGGCGCAAAGATCTGCGCACTAACGCCGGCTTGAGAGTATACATTCTGTAACATCTTCTCCAATGAAGTAGAGACATTGTCTGCGCTTGTTTTGGAAAGAATTGCGTCTACATCGGCATAAGTAGTAAGAACAGAAACGTTCTTATTTCCTTTCATCATACCGACAGTACCTTTATGGATTACCGCAGCTTCCTCTGGTTCGAAGAGTAGCGCGCCGTCATTGAGGTGCGGGATCTTCTGAACAATGATTTTTCTGATTTCTTCAAGCTCGCGTTCCCTTTCTGTGTCAACCGCATCATCATACTGAATTGTCGCAGGAATTACATGAAGAAATAGTGGACGGTTATCCTCGAAGAATGAAAAACATACTCCAACTTCCGCGGGCAATTTAACCCAAGGAGTTGTCACTTTACCTTTTAACCATTTCTGGTAATAGGCAGAAACGACCTTTGGATAAGTATTCAAGGCTTCTTTACGCATTTCAAGGTCACTAATTGTATTAAAGTATTCAACATCAAATTCCACGATTTCGTTGCCATAGATATCTACATAGCGCGAGCGGCTATAAGATGCCGGCAAGTCAAATAGGATGAATTCATCCTTTGTGGCTTTTTGGATGATACCGTAATAACAACCGTAAACCAAAGCGTATATGGACATTCTCGTCATTACTTCAGGCAAGTGTAGCTTATCAAGGTAGTCTAATGCAGCATAGTAACGTTTCGAGATATGTGGACTGGAGAGTTTCTTACCAAAACTTGGATTAGGGATTAGTAAGCCCGAATACGTTAAGATGGTTGCATAATAGAGAATAATACGCTTGTAAAGTCCATCTTTGTCGAAGTAAGCGCGCGAGAGTTTCTGTTGCTCAATAAGAGAGCCAGACTCGATAATTTTATTAATCTCATCTGGCGTGTAGTTGCGCACAGGACGGCGATCCCAGACAGAATAACTATTCTTCCAGGCCTCGTCGTTCTTTGCGATCAATTCATCTGTAATCTTGTTGAAGGTAGCTATATCAAGTCTTTTAATTTCGTTTTCCACCTAATTATGCTCCTCCTGTGAAAAATACTAAGTCTCGTCCATGCATAGCAGCACGGCGTTTTTGTCTTTGGTATGCCGCTTCTTCTAACTCTTTAATTCTCCACTGGCCATAAGCAAATGCAGAGTATTTATCTTTAGGGAAGCGAGAATTGATTTGTTCAAGTACAATATCAAGTCCAGTTCTCTTAAGTCTGAGGTTCGCCATTTCCTCAAAGAGTTTAGTTGTAAGTTCGTGCGGCATTAAGCGTTTAATTCGTTTTTCGTAGTTCATTTTTGAACCAGATTGTGTGGCGAGTAATGCTGATCGTGCTTCTTGTTCTGTAATGAGGAATCGAACCATTCCACTATTAAGTCGCGCATACGCATTACTATGAATCTTTGAGTTAAGCGGTCCATTTGCTTTCATACAATAAAGTATACAAGCCGCATCTTTTGGTTGGATTCGCTTATACTCATCATTATTAAAGAAACCATACGCGGGATAGACATTTCCGTATTCGTCCATTTGAGTTCGAATCATTTCGTCTGCGAGACCAATACCAAGACCATTACAGTCGATAACTACCTCGCGCGGTTGGTAATCTTCAATTAGACGTTTTATTCCGATTGCCTGTCCAGAGAATGTTCTTGATTCGTCTGTAAGTCCAAGAACTTTGATATTTACCATTGTAGAAAAATACTTGTTATCTCGGACGTTAACTCGGAAGATGGTAGCAACTGAAGCGTCTCCGCCCGCAGCTCTACCTACGTCTACTGAAATTAAGTAGAAAACATTAGGATCTCCTCTAAATTTTTGGCGTAATTCAGGATTTTTGATTTTTCTATACTTTGAAAGTTTATCAAAGTCAAACCAAGACTCTTCAGATCCACCCATCCAAACTCCCAAATACTCGGATGCAAATGTTTGTTCATTATAAGAAGGAGACATCTTCAAGTTCTTTACGTGGGCCGCATCGATAAGTCCATGTTTCATAGGAATACGATAATCAAGTCCCATAGTAAAAGCACGGCGTGGATCAATAATGGACTCTTCAAAGTAGTCAACCAAAGCCTCATACGCAAAAGAAGATTTCATTCCCGCGGAGGTCGCATATATTACTTGGGTGTTTATGGCTTCTTTGTTATTTACTAGGCCACTTGCAGTACGTCTTGATACGTTCATTTGTGGAAGAATAATCTCTGCAATTGCATCACCATCCTGGTCGCGCGCCTCATCAATAAGAGTTGCATGAGTACGAATACCACGGTCAGAATCGAGAGCACCAACAACTGAGAGCTTACTTCCATTCTTAAAGAAGAGTTCTACATAGTCCTTACCAAAGTTCGCGTGCGGCTCTCCATTATAAAGCTCCAACTCATTCTTGAGAAGTGGCCATATACGCCAAATCTCCTGAACCTTCTGCTTCGTAATCTTAGAAGCCTGGGACTTATTCGGAGCAACAATAGATCCAACGTGCCCTGGAAGGAATACACATTGGAGATATTTAGCCAATATAGAAAGGAATGTCTTTGATGTAGCACGAGCCGCAGTAATATAAATATGAGTATATCTCATACAAACTCTAAGAAAAATTCTTTGATAGTCAAAGAGTTTAAAATTGCTGCCTTCCGGCAGAATTGTATCCAGATAGATATCTGGATACACAGTATATAAACTCCAGCAATCATAAAGTAACTCTTCATTCTTGAGGAGCCAGGCTTCGGTAATTACCACACCCTTTTCGAGTTCGATACCATCTCTGAAAACTCTTTCTCGCTTACTATTAAAAGTTGAGTCCTCTGGATCTCTTAATTGGATTACGCCTTCGGGCGCAGTCTTAAATTTATTCTCCATCCTCATCTTCCTCGTCTGCTAAAAATTTGTCTGTGGTTTCAAAGTTGTAACCTGCATTATCGTACTCATCAAGATTGAAGTTTTCCTGAAGTCCATATGTATTCTCTTCCATCTCGTTTGCACTATTAAGTGCTTTGATACGTTGGGTTATCTCGTCTCCGATACCACCTTCGTTAATATATAGACGTTGGTTGTAGTTTTCAATATTTTTAATAGTTTCATCAATTACATCGCGTGTTGCGCCATCATAGAATTTGTTCTGGCGGCCGCGCTTCTCGAGCCAATGGCCTACTTCCGCAAAAGAATCAAAGTCAACCGCATTTTTGGTATTCTTTGGTGTGAACTCCGCGGTCTTAACTAACTTGTCATAAGAAGAAAGGAACTTATCAACTTCTTTGTCTGCCGCACGGATCTTACTATCAATCTCAAGAGATAGTTTACAAATCTTCTGCGCCTGGTCGACCTGAAGTGCACCATTAACATTCTGTGTAAGTAAAAGTCCTTTATACAAGTCTTCTAGATAGTTGAGTTGTTCTTCATCATAGTTCGATCCCCATTTTTTACGGAGCTCGCGCAGATGATGCTCGTTAACTAACGGAATCTCTTCTTCTATCATTCCGGCCTGTCTCAATTTAATATACTGATTGTTATAATCTGCCCATCCAAAGTTTTGATAAATATCTTGCGCAAAGACCTTGGAATATGCGCCCCAGGTCTTCTCTTTCCCATTCAATTCTTCTAGCCTTACCCATTCTTTTACAATAAAAGGGATGCCAGCATACTGACATACCCTATCAATGATATCCCAAGAATAGTCCTCCCCTTTTAGTATCTGATTGATACATCCATTACAGATAGGAAGATACCCATCCAAGTAGAAAGGTGAATGGGTTTTTGCAAATTCATCAATACCTAGCGTGGCGCCGCAATTATTGCACTTCTTTGTCAGAAATTGCTTCTGCGGAATCTTTGGTATTATTGCCATTAAATACTTCCTCCTCACATTTGTTGGCATCTTTTAGAATCAACAAAAGTTCTTTTTTTCTTTTCTTTTTTTCTTTAACATAATACTCAATAGTATCACCAAGAACATCATTAAAATCTCTAGCTTCTCCTTTTTCATTAACTAAAGGAACTTTTAAAATTCGCGCAACGCCAGCAAAAACTTCAGGCTCTCGAATCTTACAAAGTTCCATTACAAATTTTTCCGCAAGTCTATCCTTCATAAACTTAACTCTCCATCATTAATTTTTATGAGACCGCCGCCCTGTAAGCGTCACATCTCAGCAGCACACTGCTCTGAAACACTTTCTACGATAGAAATATGCTCGTCTAATTTCTCCGTAGCTCCTTTCGCGGCGGTTAAGTATTCCACTACATTAAAGTAAATAACCAATGAAATGATTACAATAATTGCAATAACTAAAACCATTTCCAAAAGAGTAAATCCTTTTTTTCCTAACTTCTTCATACTAATTCTTCCTTTCAGCCTAAACGTTTAATCTTCTCGCATTTCTTACATCTCGGACTAAATCCATCATTGGATCTCTTCCGTTTCATCCAATTTCTCTCATCCAGTAAAATCCAACGGCCGCAATCCTTACACTTCTTAAAGTTTTCCGGAAAGAACAAATTCTCACAAACTTCCCTATGGATTGATGCGGCGGCCGCAATCTTCTCCAGGATCTTCTTACAGTATAGAGTAGAGATATAGTTTAGTTGGTATTTGTGTCCAAATTTCTCATAAATCTCATCCCGGATTTCTTGGTTGGATTTTCCTTGGATTTTTCGTTTCAATATAACTAATTCCTTTTCATCTAAGTCCGCAAGACTAATGTACGTATTGGCGGTTCGGAGTAAAAGACGAATTGATTCGCTTTCTTCTGCGCGGTCCCGCAAGTCGTCCCACATATTAAAGAACTCATAGAGGTGATCTGTGTCCCTAAAGTCGAAAGTTTTCTTTGACTGCGCGGGCTTCCACAAAATAGAGGAAATAAAGTCCAACTCTTTGGCGTCGAAGTCCGCGGGCGCTGGTGTACGCTCTGGGTTAAAGATTTTTGAGTATGTCTTTTCGTGTGTGCCAGGATGAGGTGTCCCCATCGGCAAAATTTCTATGTCGGCGCCGAATTCACTTGAGGAATCGTGTTCCTGGTACGGCTTCATCTTTAAGGGGAGAAGTGTATGGACGTAGGTATCCTCAAAGGAGTATTGTTGCTCGCGAAGGTCTTTGAGTTGGTGTTTGAGTTTGAAGTATGTGAATTGGTTGAGTCTGGCTGATCTGGCGCGGGCCGCATCAATTTCTTCGGTGGAAAGGCGATTAAGGAGTTCCTCTCGTGGAGGATTTTTGCGCTTTCCGTGCGCGAGCTCGTAAAAGTTAAGGGTGAGTTCGGTTACGTCTATTTGCGTCCAAATGGCTTCGAGATTTTCGAGGACGACCGGCGAAGCGTATTTGCGGGCCTTTTCACGGGAAAAAACTTCTCGAACGCGTTTAGGTGCGGGCGCATCAAGAGGACGCAAATCATTCTCGCTGAAAGACGGAGACTCAGCGAGTTCGTCGAGGGATTCGATCTCGGAAGTAGAAGACGTCCATTTTGAGTCGAGATAGAAGCCATCTTCCCGTAGACGTGCGGGGCCATCCTTTTCGGACTCGGAACGTTTTCCCCAAAGAATATAGTTGGAGATTGTTTCGAGTTCGTCCTCAGTAGGACGGAAAGGAATTGCAGCTAGATATTCTTCTACGAAAGCGGTTCGCTCGGTTCGTAAGTTTAGTTCCCAATTTAGACTTAGGCGATTATATGACATTTAAGGTATACTCCTAGGCGTACGCGCTTGCGCGTATATTTTCTTCTTTATATATCTATTATATACGAATTTGGAGTAAAAGTCAAATTTCGACGAAGGGAGAGAGGAGAGAGGAAGGGTTTTTGGAATTCTCACTTCGGTGGGAAAATGTTCCAGGCCCGCCCGCGGGAAAAATCCGAAATTCGGAAAATACCAAAACCCACCGCCCCGTATTTTCAGGCATTTTCGCGGTCGACACCACTCTGACGCCCTAATTCCAGGCACTCCAGCGACCAGATCCCGTCCGCCTTACAGCCGCAGGCACTCCAGCGATCGTGGTTAGTCTAGTCTAACTGATCGAGTGCCGGCAGAGCGTTTGTGCAACTTGCACAACAAAACATGGTTGCTTTTGTGCAAGATCACGGAATGAAAAAATTTTGGGGTAAATTGCAAAAAAGGGTTTGACAACCAAAAATCTAAGGCTTATAATCATAAGTGTAAAGCAAAGGAAACGCCGAGAGGGTTGAAGTCCCTCACATGAACTTTGAAAACTGAATAGCGGATACGGATAATACATCTATATCAAAGGCAAGTGACGCATGAGGCGCGCCTAGTAGATATAGAAACGCTACAAAGTAGAAACGCTACAGGGAAAGTAGTAGTGAACGGCAAGGTATCGCATAATGCTAGCCTATCAATAGGCTAAGTATGTAAAATGGAGGTATATGAAAATGTTAAAAGTAAATTACACTGTCAAGGACAGATGGGATAATGTAGTAGGTGTTTACACCCTCAAAGAAACGGCTGAAGCCGCTTTGCGTATGACTATAGCCTGCACAGGCGGTGGTCAAATGACCTCAAAGACTGAATTTGCTCAAGGCTTGAATTTTGGAAAGGGGACGTTTTAATATGGCTAGAACAAAAACAACATTCGAAGAATTAGCAATAGGGGACTACTTTGTTGCCGACGCAATAGCCCTGACAGGCTCGGGTTGCATGGCTAAAGTCCGTGCGGGCTTGGCTGAGGTTGTAGGCAAGTTGGAGAACCCTGTTCTTTTTAATGATGGAACGTATCATATTCGCCCTGTAAATCTGTATCGTAAATTGTAAGTAAAGCGCTCGGGCGGACGTCCGTCCGCTCGGGCGGAAAGGTAGGTATGTATGTATAAAATCACTCTGAAAGAAATGCCGTGGGAGCGTGAATACGCTAACAATGGGCAACACGCGCAACAAAAGGCGGCTTATACGCTACTTGGTGTATATCAAAAGGCTGATAATAAGCCGTTCTATGCAGGCGGTGACGTCGGTACAATGCAAGTGAAGTCTGCTAGAGCTTCCATCTGCAAGGGAACGGACATTCGCGCCCATGTTAAGGCTGATTCGGCTACTTGTTACGGCTATGTAATAAAAGACTTCAAGACAATGTATGTTATGACACCTGAGGAATATATCGAATTTATCGATAAATATGCCTATGTAGGCAGAGATTCCTCAAAGGCTCGGAGTGCTTCGGGCGGTGGTTCAAATGGTGGCGGTGTCAAGTTGGCGCTGAAAACTTGCGCCGAAAACGCTGAGATGTACAGATGGTTTGAGGGTAGGCTGTAAAGCCTACCCCATTCGAAAGAGAGGTATATAAAATGAGATATATTAGATGTGCATATTGTCAAGAAAGGCTCTATGAGGATGATAGCGCGAGCCTTGATAAAGATATCATAAATGGTCATTTGTTCTATATGGGTGTTTGTGCTGGATGTGCTGATGTACTTCGCAGAGATGAGGGAATAACCCTCGAAGAACACAACATAGAGGACCTAATAAGCCTCTATGATGTCCCCTATGAGGAAGATGAACCCGATGAAATAGGGGAAATGTGGGACGCCTACCATGAGGCGAGAATTGATGAAAACTGGTAACAAAAGAGGGGCTGAAAAGCCCCTCCCCGTAAGGGAGGGAGGAAATTTTTATGAAAAAAATTTACATTGTAATGCGGAAAGTAGGTAATGACTGGAAAACTCCTCAAATCGCTTTTGAATCAAAGGAAAAAGCAAGACAGAGGGCTAGAGAATGGACGGATGAAATGGGTGGTGAAAAAGATTATCACTTCTACGTCGAAGAGGTTGCAATTTTCTAAAAAATGGAGGCTTAAAATGAATAGACAAAAAATGCTTGATCAAGTTATCCGAAAATTCGGATTTGAGCACCGTTGGACGGTACAATTCGCAAAAATGTGCGAAAATGTGAACAGATACACTGATGAAATGGTTCTGTTTAGATATGATATGCTGATGCACAAATATCAATAAAAAATAAACCTAGAAAAAATCGGGTGAGGCGAAAGCCTCACCCACTTACCTAGAAAGTGAGGGATAAATTATGTTAAGTATATGGGGCGGTAGTAATGATATAGATACTATATCACAGGATGAATTAAATCATGTTGGATTTGATACTTGTGTGAAATATTGTAAAGAATATTGTTATTATGATGGAGTAGGATATTGTCCAAATTGCGCGCTTTATAAAGAAAGCATGAAAAGATGGAAAGCAGGTGAAGATTTATGAAAAAGTTTTGGGTAGGAACATATTTCAGCGGCGAAATTCAGGTTTTCGCCCACAATGTTTGTGAAGCCGCTTATAAAGTAAGACAAAAACTCACAAAAAAATTTGATGATATTACATATGTAACTTTCTACGATTCTAAAATGAATAAGTACATCATGTACGAAAAAAATGATTTTGAGGAATGGACAGAGGAAGATTTTGAGGAATTTTTGTATAGTTGAAAGTCGCCCCGAAAAAAATCGGGGCGATTTTTTTATAGAAAATGTCAAAAATTTTTTACAAAACGCGCGGGCGGAAAATGTCAAATATTTTTTAGAAGTCGCGCGGGCGGATTCTCAAAAAGTTTTGAGAAATTAAATGTCAAAAAAATTTTAGATTTCGCCCGGGCGCCATTGTGCACCTTGCACAAAAGCCGGCCTGGAAGATCCGAAGATTTGTGCAATTTGTCAATAGACTTTTTTGGATTTTTCCTTTATAATGGTATTATAGAAAAATGATATGGAGGTATCTAGTATGTATTATCGTGATGTAAAAATTGATGGTTGCACTTTTTGCGCGTGGGTAGGTCGCCCGTATATCGTCCGAATCCTCTATGATGACGGCGTCCTCGTAGACCATTCTGTAAAATCCTGGGGCGCGGCTCAGCGCTGGCTCAAGCGTGGCGCTCGATCCTGTATGGTGGGCCGTGAGGGCTATCACGACCGCCTGTGGTCGTACATCGTCCACATTCCAACCAAGTCGGTGATGGGCCGTCAGGCCTACACCCCGACGCTGGAAATTCCAGAAAAAGACTTTGAAGCTGAAGTTTCAGAGTGGGCGGATTTATAATCCGCCCTTTATTTCTCTCAAAGTTATCAAATTTCTTTTAGGTCTCGCCCGGGCGATTTGTTAACAGTTTGTTTACAATTGGAAACTTGACTTTGTGGTGAATTTCCTTTATAATAATAAATGTAAAGAGAAGAGAACAAAAGCAATAGCGAATAGAACCCCTCTCTTCACTTCAAATAAATCGGATTTATCAAGCCGTAAGTTTGAAGGCTTCCAGAGAAACTCTCTCTTTATACCACATGGGTAAGTAGCTCAATGGATGAGCAGTAGCCTGTTAAGCTATTGGATGTGGGTTCGAGTCCCACCTTTCCCGCCAACTGCTTTCTATACATATACCTCCTCCTATTGAGAGTCGCCTGCGCTGGGCGGCTCTCTTTTTCTAAAATGTTTCGAGCTGGCGCCCGGGCGAATTGTGAACAAATTGTAAACAATCCCGTTTTTCTATTTACTTTCTATTATTTATCGTATATAATATAGATGTAAACAAAAGATAAAAGATTTGGAGGTCTTGATTATGAAAAACGAAACTATTGCAAAAGGTAATTATGAGGCTTATTTGAGAAGTGAAAAGTATTCTATTTGGGATGCTTATGACAGACCATCTACCCGCAAGGAAGCAGCCTGGGATTATTGTCAGGACTTGTGCGCGCAGTATGAGGGCTACGGGCTGAAAGTTATTTCTAAGAATACGTTTATCTTTACGGCTGGATTTTTATTCTTATCCACTTCGGGCAAAGAAATGTTTATGTTCATCACTCCCAACAATCGCCGAGTGTGCGAGGTGGGGTAACCCACCGCGCCACGCGGCGCGCCCGGGCGGATTTGTTTACAATTTATTCACAATTTAAGTGTTGACTTTAGATATTGATAAGTATATAATATAGATATAAAGATAAAGGAGGATTTAATGTATGTATAACTTTTTATTTGAAGTTTTAGAAAATGAGGGTTACGGAGAACTTTTCTTTGTCCAGGCGGATATGTATTCCGAAGCAAAAGAGATTGTGAAGAAATGGTTTGGGGAAATCAAGGTAAAATTTTGTGGAAAATTTGATGATGACGAAGCCGATCGTTTGGGATACGATACTTATTGAGGGGTACCCACCCCGCCCGGGCGAATTATCAAAAAAGTTTTAATATTTTTTTCTGGAAAAGTGTTGACACTAGGGAAGTTAGAGTGTATAATATAAACATAAAGAGTGAAACGACGAACATCGATACCATCTACCTCCTCGTGGTGATGTTTGGGTAATTCTAAAAGACAGGTTTGAATTGAAAGGAGTGATTCTATGATTTGAGATTTGGGGAAGGATGGCAACCCCGTAGTACAATAAACATCCTTTATTAAATGATCTTGGAAAATGTACTCAGTTTGGTTTTATTGAGTTTGATTATACTTGGAACGTTCCCAAAGGCGTCGGCGTCATGAACCGACGCTTTTGTTTTGGGTTGTCGCCCGGGCGAAAAATTAAAGAATTTTTATAGAAAATGTATTGACATATAAAAAGGTAAAGAGTATAATATATATGTAAGTTAAAGAAACGAGGTAGAAAAAATGAAAAAGTTAAAAATTCTTTTTGAGTTTCTAGAATTTCTTATCGTGGTAAGTTTGTTATTTTTATTTGCTTTTGTAGTGGCCGCAAGTATAGGGGGGACAACAATATGACAGTAAATCAGGCAAGAAAACATTTTGGTTTGAAGATTACAGACACAATTTATCTTGATGGTGTTAAGGACATGGAGAAACGCGCGAACGCAATCATTTCCTATTGTCGAGGGAAGGACTTGGTAAAGGAAGCGTGGGCAGATTTAGAAGCGTGTAGAGCATTGAGAGCAATTGCAGTTTATTAAGGGGTTGGAGAACCAACCTCCCGCCCGGGCGAAATTTGTGCACTTTGTACAAAAAGTCGTATTGAATTTTGTGCAATTTATCAATAGACAGAATTGATTCCCATAATGTATAATATAGATGTAAGTTAAAGATAAACGAAAGGTGGTATAAACTTATGGAAAAGAAAACACTTACTATGGAAGAACTCGAAGGCATGATTGATTTGGCAACAGTTAAGTTGATTCAGGATCACCCCTCTCTTATCCTGCAACCAGAGCTTCTTGCTACCTTAACTAGTGAAATTATTGACTCCTACTGTAAAGAAAGAGGCTATGACCTTCCCCTCGATGAGATGGTAGATAGATTGACTGAAGCCTTGACTGAAGAGGGCGATATAGAAATCAACATCGTCGACTAATCCATCTCGCGGCTCGGCCGCGGCGCTCGCCTGCGCGAGGCGCCCGGGCGGCTGTTCACAAAAATTTCACAATTTAACATGTTGATTTTTCAGAAACTTTCTGGTATAATTTAGGTAAGATAATAGGAAGGAGTGAAATGGTATGACAGATTTCCGCAAATCATTAGTTGATAGACTTATAAATGTTTATGGATTTGAACATCCAGTTGTAAAAAATATTTGTAATTTTTGTGAAACGTGGGAAGTTGATACTCTTCACGATAAGATTCTTGAAGGCGTGGTTCTTACACATGAACAGAATCCAGTTTCCTTTGAGGAAGAGGAAGAAGAAACAGATTATGAGAAAGAGTTGCTCATGGTCGTTGGATTTAAAGACGGACAATTCTATAAAAAACCGAGAAAGTAAATGTGGACTAGCATACTAGTCCGCGCGGCGCCCGGGCGAAATTTGTGCACTTTGTACAAAAAGTCGTATTGAATTTTGTGCAAAATATCAATAGACAGATTTGCGGTCATGGGTGTATAATATAGATGTTCCTAAGGGGAACGGCACTAACAGGAAGTTATAGTTAGTCCAAAAAAATCGAAAGAAAATTTCGAAAAAGGGTTGACAACGAGAGAGTTAAGTGCTATAATAAATACATAAGGTGAGAGAGAAAAGTAACTCACCAAAGAAAAAACTATGTTGCCAACTACATGAGTGTTGGAGAAAGAGGTCAAATATGGCTAACACAGATTACACAATGAGAAACTTCTTGACAGACGTTGCCGCTATCGATGGCGTTGATGCAAAGGTTAAGGCTTTTGCTGAAGCTGAGATTGCGAAGATTGACAAGCGCAACGCCGACCGCAAGGCTAAGGGTTCCAAGACGGCTAAGGAAAACGCTCCTATTAAGGACGCTATCATTGAGTTCGTTAAGACGAATCCGAACGCTACGGCTGAAACCATCGGCGGTGGTGTAGGTCAGACAACCGCAAAGGTGTCCGCACTTGCTACCCAGCTTGTTAAGGACGGCGTTCTTGTGGCTACCGAAGTCAAGAAGGCTAACGGCAAGGGTAAGGTAAAGGCTTATACCACTCTATGAGAATTGCCCCTGTAGGAGAGGGCTTGTATCTCCTACCCACTTTACCCACTAAAAAATCATACCTCCTCCTAGCCACTAGCGTCCCACATGGGGCGCTTTTGGCGCGCCTTTGGCGCCCGGGCGCGCCGGCAGTTTCCACAAAAGTTAGTGTGAAATTTTGTGCATTTTGTCAATAGACTTATTCCCTTCCTTCAATTATAATATACTTGTAAGTTAAAGATAAACAAAATATGAAAGTTGAGGTACTTAAAAATGGATTTTTCAGGATTTTCACTTACAAAAAGAAAGACAGGAGAGATTGTTGCTTACGATGCAAATACAGGGGTTCACTATTCTGTAGAACCTACGGACACAGACTTTTGTGCGTGGAGGAAAGCCTACGAATCTATTGTCCAGTTGTCTAATAGCCTTGATAGAGCAACCGCCTTTACTACTTTTCTTGAGGCTCTCCGCTCTGGTAATGCAACCACAACGGAAACACCTGAATCGCTTACGACCGAAAAAATTCTTGAGCGTGGTGTCACCAACGCTATGAATTTCTTTAAGGAATTTTCTTTTGAGCCTAGTTTCCGCTTTATGAACACTTTCGCCATTAAAGCGTCAACTAACAAGGAAAGCGCAAAGGATTATGTTGTAAACTATTTCTCTCTTATGGATAACCAGTTTAAGGGTGAAATCAAGGGCAAGATGAGAAGTCAGGAATTTAAGGGTATCATTGATGATATTGCGAAGTACGGCGCGCCCACTAAGACTATCAACAATAGACTTGCTATCTATTATGGTAGTGCAGGAACAGGAAAGACAACTCTCGGTATGCAAGAAGCAAACAATCGTTGTATCGTATGCAACTCTTCTATGTTGCCTTCTGACCTTATGGAAGATTTTGTTTTCCAAGATGGTAAACCGACCTTTCAGAAATCCGCACTTTGGGAAAGTATGGAACAGGGTAAAGCGATTGTCTTTGACGAAATCAACCTTTTGCCTTATGATTCTTTGAGATTTTTACAGGGTATTCTTGATGGAAAAACCGAAGTTGATTATAAGGGTAACATTATTCCCATTAAGGAAGGATTTAAGATTATCGGCACAATGAACCTTTCTTTGGGTGGTATGGTTTACGGACTTCCCGAACCACTTGTTGACCGTTGTTATGACATTAAGGAATTTAAGTTGACACCAACACAACTTATGAAGGCAATCATGGCATAATCTTTGGGGGGTAGAAATACCCCTCTTTTTTTGACATTTTGGCGCCCGGGCGCCGCCTTTGTGTAGGTTGCACAAAAACAGGGTGTAAATTTTGTGCAAGTTGACGACTAGACTTTTTCGGGTTTATCCATTATAATAAGTATGTAAGTTAAATAAAGGAGTTGATTAAATGAAAGTTAGTTTTGATGAGGTTAAAGAAGTAGTTGAAATGTTACCTATTTCATACTATGCGAAGCGACAAGTCCCTGTTTTTGCTGAAAAGCGGACAAAGTTTGGAACGTCTTATTACGATTCGTTGACGGACGAAATCCATATTGATTGTAGTCTTATTCAGAAGGGGCTTGAAAACATATCTGAAACAAGCGCTTTGGAAGAAAAAGAAGTGGCGGTTAGAAGCATGGTTTACCATGAGCTTAGTCATGCCATTCTTACGCCTATGGAAGATGATTATGGTTCTATTGAAAAAACCATAAAGGGTTGTAGAATTACACATGATATTTTTAATATCTTTGAAGATGAAAGAATTGAAACAATTCTTAAAGATTTTTACATCGGTGTAAATTTCAAAAAACTTTTGTATGACGTTTGCGGTGGGGAAATTCCTTCTCCAAAGAATACTTTAGAAAAGTTTTTCAATCTTGTCCGTTTCCGTTGCTATAAAGGAACAAAGTGGGCAAAAGAAGTTGATGAGATTATTGAAAAGTATAAGGATATAAATATCAATAGTCTTGAAAATGACTACTGGAAAGTTAAAGATTATATCAGAGAAATCTCATACTTGTATCATAATTTTGAAAAAGAAGAAAAAAAGAATCCTTTGTCTGATAATTCCGAGGAACGTGAAAATATTAAAAACTCTATTACTGGCGCGAATGTTAGTAAGGGTTTTGATAAAAACAATGTAAGCGAAAAAACAGCCAAAGGTCAGGGCGAAGGCAACGGCGAAGGTCAGGGCGAAGGTCAGGGCGAAGGCAACGGCGAAGGCAACGGCGAAGGTCAGGGCGAAGGTCAGGGCGAAGGCAACGGCGAAGGCAACGGCGAAGGCAACGGCGAAGGTCAGGGCGAAGGTCAGGGCGAAGGCAACGGCGAAGGTCAGGGCGAAACACCCGAAAACCACAATGACAAAGGTCATGGTCATGGTGGTCATGGTGGTAATGGCGATGGCGGAAAGAATCTTCTTGAACCCATCTTAAACAAGCAATATAATAAAACACATGATGATTCTTTGACACAAGAATTAAATATGGTAATTTCTTCTTTTAATAAGAAGAATAATAGTGGAAATGGTTGCACTTCATATAGTGGTGTTTTCAATCCGAGGAACGTAGCAAGAAATGATTTTCGTTACTTTGACAAAAAGGTTGCTTCAAGAGGAAATAATCCTTTTGGTACTTTCCACCTTAACTTAGTTATCGACCATTCGGGAAGTTTTCGGGCGTTGCAAGATTCCGCAAACACTCTTATCAATTCTCTTCTTGAGGTTGAAAAGAAAAACTCAAACTTTACTTTTGATGTTATTTTGAGTGGTGACGGACTTACAGAAACAATCAAACCGAAATGTTTCATTCGCGCGGATAGTGGAAATAGTTTAGGTTATTATGAAATCTTAGAAGTTATGGGCAGACACAAAAAGAAAAATGCTTATGTTTATAATATTGTTTTGCATGATGGCGGTGTCTACGCATACGAGGGTTCAAGTAAAAATGCTTTTCTCGCATGGGATAATGCAAACACAACAATTATTGATACTGGCGATAACAAGAGTGCCTTAAGAAAGTTGACAACCGCAAGAATTATCTATTCACCATATTACGACCTTGTAAAAACTTTGGGTTCTCAAGTTGCGGATATTTTAAGAACGGCGTTCCGTTAAACGGACACCACCCGAAAGGGTGGCGTTCGCGCCCGGGCGAAAAATTTTTCAGAAAGGTGTTGACAAACTATTATTCATAGTATATAATAAGTATGTAAGTTAAGAAATGAGGTGAAAATTATGGCAATCAAATTATATCTCGCAGGCCCCTTCTTTACAGAAGAAGAAAGAAAAATTGTAGAGGAACACGCACAATATTTTCGTGCGATTGGATATGAAGTTTTTGTGCCGATGGAACATAAAATTCCAGATGCAGAAGAATTACCAAACAATGAATGGGCGCGACTTGTTTTTCTTCAGGATAAAAAAGCAATTGATGAAAGCGATATTGTTGTTGTTCTTGAAGATAGACTTACTGGTGATACTGGTACTGCATGGGAATGCGGTTATGCATATGGTATTGGTAAAAAAGTCAAAGTACTTGAGGTGCAACCATATGGAGTTAAGTCTTTAATGATGGTAAATTGTGCGTATAACTGGCGCGCGTTCGAGTTCGATGAACAGAAATAGGGCAACCCTATTTCGCGCCCGGGCGCGCCGATGCTCACAATTTGTTTACAATTCAAGGATTGACTTTCTGAAATTTCTCATGTATAATAAATATGTAAATAAGAAATATGAAAGGAGAATCCTAAAATGAAAGTTAAAGTTATTTATTCCAAGTGGGCGACAAAAGAAATCGAGGTCGACGACAAGTTTGCAATTCTGACAGAAGATTTAGACGAAGATGCCATTGATGAAAATGAAGGTCTTATTGATGAATTGTATGCGATTTGTGAAACCGCGGCTTTTGAGGACGATTCATGTAATGATTTTTGTGGTGTGAGAAGTCTTGATGATGAAGAGATGATTATGTCGTGAGGTAAAAGTTATGAGAAGAAAAGCTATTGAATGTGATGTTTGTGGCGAAAAAGCAGATGGGTGGTATGTATTTGAAACCGAATATCGTGACATTCTATCTGGACGCTACAGTAAAAAAATTTGTGTATGTTGGAATTGTATGCAATTTTTAAGGGATTTGATTAGAGAGGAAAGAGGACTATGAAAGAGAAATGGGGTTTAGATAAACCATACAAGTTTGAGTGGAACGACTTGCGTGCAGTTATTACTGTCATCAACGTGATTCTCATCATGATTTTTGGATTGAGTATTGCATGGTTTGGACTTGCAGTCGCACTCATCGGACTTGTAAAAGATTTTTTAGTAGACCATCGCATCAATGGCGCGATTATGCATGGAGCAAATGCGGTTTTGAATTTGTATTTTATTTGTTTGCTGTAAAGGAGTGAAAAATTATGTATATTGCAAGCGTTTGGGAAATTCGTTTAATAAATTTTCAGGGTGAAGATTGTGAAATCCATTATTTCAAAGATGAAAATAGCGCACTTAGGGCTTTTGGTAATCTTTGTAAGTATGCAAAAGAAAACTGGGAAGAATTTCGTGAGGGTGACAACGGAAGAGGAGAGCGAGCCGCATCCTGGTTTGACTGTAGATACAATGAAGACAGTACATATATGACACTTGCTTGTGTAGCTATCGGAATTGAAGGTACGGACTTTGAATGGAATATTTATTGAGGAGGATAACTCTCCTCGCGCCCGGGCGCCGTTTTGTTAACAATTTGTTTACAATTAGAGTATTGCGTTTTTCGAGGTTTAGGTATATAATAAGTATGTAAGTAAATGATAAAGGAGAAATTGAAATGGTAAAAGAAATCTGGTTTGACATGGATGGCACAATCGCCGACCTTTATGGGGTTGACAACTGGCTTGAAATGCTGATTGCAAACGACCCCACCCCATACGCTACGGCTAAGCCGTTGCTCTCTATGAGTGCGCTCGCCCGCAAGCTCAATGCACTCCAGCGCAAGGGCTACAAGGTAGGTATTATCTCTTGGCTCTCTAAGGAAACTACAGAAGCCTATGATGAGATGGTAACAATCGCTAAGCGCACATGGCTTGCGCGCCACCTGCCGAGTGTCAAGTTTGACAAGGTGGATATTGTAGCCTACGGCACTCCGAAGTGGAAGGGGCGCAAGGGTATCCTGTTCGATGACGAGCGCAAGAATCGTGATGACTGGGATGTAAATCTCGCTGGCGATGCCTACACGCAAAACGAAATCATGGACGTCCTCAAGGCTCTGTCTTGAGGCGGCCGCTTAGTAAAGTGAAAGGAGCAATTACAAAATGGAAATTAAAAAAGTTACAAACAGAGTAGAATTCAAAGAACTTCGTGGTGGAGATATTTTCCGAGATAGTTCTGGCAATTATTACATGAAAACTCTTTATGAAGAAGAGTGTGGTACAAATACAATCTCTCTTAATGAGGGTGATCTCCTTCATTATGACGAGGATGATCTGTTTTTTGTAGTCAATGCAACATTACTAGTAACAGAAGGATAATACTCTAATCTATTAAAATACCAAACTTATACTAAGGCGAGTCACCAGACTCGCGCCCGGGCGAAATGTGAAATTTTTGTGAATAATGAAAATTAAAACTTGAAATTTTCAGAAAAATGAATTATAATATATATGTAAGTTAAAGAAAAGGAGACTTAACAAAATGAGAACGATTAAATTTGAAACTGCGATGGAAATGATGAACATGGCACTTTTTACATTGTGCAGAGTGCAACCAGAAGAGGTTCTAGCCGATACGGAAGGTGCTAAGCAACTTTGCAGAGATTTGTTTACATCTTACTGTGACATTTCTGATATTGTAGCCATCGAAGAGGACGATGAAGAAGAGGAAGAAGGTGAAGAGTAATGGAAAATGGTAATAACCAAAACGCAAATGGTGGCATCGGATTCGTTGGTACTTTGACTCTTGTGTTTATCGTCCTGAAGTTATGCAAGGTAATTACTTGGTCTTGGCTTTGGGTTCTCTCGCCAATTTGGATTTCGTTAGGACTTACCATTGTAATTGGTATCATCGCCACAATCGCAATCTCCGTTTGGAAAGCAAAACATTAAGGAAAGGGGCAGAACCCTTTCCGCGCCCGGGCGCCGCCGTGTTCACAATTTGTTTACATTTTTCTTCTTGACAAAACTTGATTCTTCCATTATAATATAAATGTAAGTAAAAGAAAGAAGGTAAGTCTATGGAATACAAAGTGTTTTGCAATAAAATCAATGAAATCACTAATGAGTTTACAAAAAAGTTTGGTTGCCGTGCGATGTGCGGTCCTGATTTCATGTACTGTCCAGGTTTAGACTTGATTTTTTACGAGCTGGATTTCTCTTGTCGTCAAAAATATACCAGAGATTTCCTACAAAGCGTGAAGCGTCAGAAGCCTAAGGTTAGACTAAATTCTTTTGTTTGGAGTATTCTCCATGAATTAGGTCATCATATAACGAATGATGATTTGACAGAAGAAGAAGAACGTTACTGTGATAGGAAGCGCGCAAGGGTAATGAGAACAAAAGCGAAGCACCCATACTACAATCTTCCTGATGAGGTGATGGCGACCGCATGGGCAGTTGAATACGCAAACACGCATACAGAGGAAGTCCGAGAGTTTTCGGAAAAACTCCTTGCGGTTCTCTCCGAAGCAAGAGGAACTGTTGTGGTCGGTATCTAACCGACCCGCCGCCCGGGCGACGATTTGTTCACAATTTGTTTACAATTAGACTATTGCGTTATTCTATACTTTAATATATAATAAGTATGTAAGTTAAAGAAAGAAGGTAAAACCTAAATGAACATTGTAGTTTTTGACACGGAAACAACGTCACTTGAAAAGCCGTTTACTTATAACATCGGTTATAAGATAATCGATGCTAACACTAGGACGGAATTAGTAAGGCGAGAATTTGTAGCGGAGCAGACCTGGAAAAATCTTGCGCTTTTTTCAACCGCCTATTATGCTGATAAGCGTCCTATTTATGTAAATGCTATGCGAGGGAAGAAAGCATTTCTTGAAAAGTATGGGTATATTTGTAGAATTATGGCGAAAGACTTCCGTCAATATAAGGTGGAATATGCTTACGCCTACAATAGCCCCTTTGACGAAAAAGTTTTTGATTATAATTGCGACTGGTTTAAGTGCTATAATCCTTTTGATTCTATTCCCATTATTGACATTCGAGGTTGTGTTCATTCTTTTCTCATAGATAATGATTATAAAGAATTTTGTGAAGAAAATAAATACTTTACACAAAGTGGAAATTATTCCACCACGGCGGAAACGGTCTATCGATATTTGTTTGACAATAATTTTGTAGAAGCACATACCGCACTTGCCGATTCTGATATTGAAGCAGAAATCTTATTTGCTTGTGTTGATAAAGGTGCGGTCGTTGGAGTGAGTTATCCAGTAATGCAATCCGTATCAAGAACAGTACCGAGAACACTTGAGGTTGTTAAAGATGGAGTAACCCATAGTTTTGACTACACGAAAAAGATTGTAACAAAAGAGGGCAATAAAATCTTCCTCTCCTAAGCCGAGGAACCCCGAAAGGGGCGACCTTGGCGCCCGGGCGGAATGTCAAAGAAATTTTAGAAAAAAAATGAAAAAACTTTTCGAAAAAGTGTTGACAGAATAGGAATCTTCCTATATAATATAGATGTAAGTTAAAGAAAGGAGTTGACAAGATATGGCAACATCGAGAAAACAAATCAATGAAGGCGTCCGCAAGGACTACATGGAAAAGGTTCGCAATTTCCTTACTGAACAGGGTGAAGAAATCCTTGTGACCGCTTCCAACGAGCTTACTATGCCGTGGGCTGATGCCGAGGGTAACGAGGGCTACATTGTCCTGACCTTCAAAGTACCTACTGGCTCTCGTGATGGTACGGCTTATGATGGTCATGCCGAGGCTAAGAACTACGCCTATGACGTTGAGGAAAAGGCGAAGAAAGCCGAAGCCGCCGCAAAGAAAAAGGCGGCGAAAATCGCCAAGGACAAGGCGGTGCGTGAAGCCAAGAAAGCCGAAGCCGAAGGCTAAAGGTCTGGCGGAGCCTTAAATCCGCCACCACATACCCCTCTATACATACCTCCTATCTTACTTACGGAAGCCGACAATGCGTCGGCTTTCCGTCGTTCCATGCGTCGTGGCGCCCGGGCGAATCTCAAAAATTCCTTACAACCTAAAATTTTTTTGATCAGGATAATTTTTCCTGATTTTTTTATGTCAAATTTTGGAGTCTGTCAAGTGTACCGCGCGGGCGCCTGGAATTCTACCCGTGTCAAATTTTCACGTAAGCTGCGCCTTGTAAGCTGCAAGCTGCGCTCCGTAAGCTATGCCGATAAGCTGTGAGCTGCGGCCGGCTATAATTTGAAAGTTCCAGAAATTTCTGGTATAATAAAAGGGGAAATATAAATATAAATATTTTTACCACAAAATTTAAAAAAGTCAAATTTTGAGCGCAGATAAAAAAAGGAGAGATTTCTCTCTCCCCTAATTAACCCTACCAGTTAAGGTCTTATGCGAGCTTATAGCCCACAACCTTACCCTTTGCGCCGGCAACAGTGAACTGTTCCTTCACAACCTTACCCTCTTCAACCAGTGGCTTCAAGAGAGGCGGGATTGCCTGACGGGTAAGACCCTCAACACCAGCGGCCTCAACAATCTCGGTCGCAGTCTTCAGTTCCGCAGTCAATACTGCGAGGACCTTTTCACGGACTTCAGCCTTAGCCTCAGCCTTCTTAGCCTTCTGCTTCTCGGCGTAAGCCGCGCGAGTCTTAGCTTCCTTGGCCTCGCGCTCCAGTCTAGCAGTCGCAACAGCCTTTACCTCTTCGTTCTCAACGTTTTCAACAATCCAGTTTAAAAATTCAACAAACTTCATAGTGTTACTCCATTTCTTGCGGTAGGCCGCAACCCAGTTTAAGTTTTGTTCTTTGGGGTTTAGTTTCTCTCCCCACTTTCTATATATATTATACTCTAATTTTCAGAATCTTTCAAATTTTCTTTCTCCCATTCCATTACTTCTTCGAGAGAAGGTTTCCAATACTCTGTGCCCGCATAGATGTATTTGTCTGGATCATAGCTATCAGTATAACGTACAGTCTCGATAGCCCCGCGCAAAGTACGCAGTACATCTATACAACATTGCGCAGCTGCGATCTCTTCCTCGTAGTATTCCAACGACTCTTCAATAAAATCTATAGCCTCAAGTTTCTCACCAAGAGAATTCTGAAAAGAAGGAATACGATCTAACGCTTCTCTGTCGCGCGCGATTTTCTTCTTGTTAGACTGGATCTCATCCTCAAAGATGGAGATAAATTCCCTAAGCTCGGAATCTGAAATCGCGCGGACTTTATCATGGGGAACTAAGTGACAAAGATTCTGATACATCGCAGAGTTGCGGCTCGATTCGTATACCGGAACCAGCTCCTTCTCGCCTCTAATATAAAAGTAGATATATGACGACATTTCAGTAGATCTCCTTTCCCTTTTTCTATATATATTATAGCGGAATTTTCAGAATATTTCAAGATTTGAAATTTTTGGAATTTTTTCACGGCGGAAATTTCTGGAAAATATTTTTTCTTCGAAAATTTCTGGAAAATAAAAGTTTGAAAAGTGTGAAAATTTGGACCAAAGACTTATCAGTCCCATTATCGCTCGATATAGTATGAAAAAATCGATCGTCACCCCGCTCTGGGAAGGGTCCTTATACACTTTCGCACATATAATACGCCAGTCTGTGTCTGGCTTTTATGCTTTTCGTACCTCTACCTCGTGGTAATTCTCTCCAGCTAGACTCTCCCCTTTTCCCCTTTAGCTTCGCCCTTTTTCTAGAAATTTTTCTCTACCCGAATTTCTCGCCTTGGCCTCTTCCCCTTTTCTTTCCCTTTTTCTACCCCTATAGTATATACCTACGGCTTCGCTTTCTGGCTTACTAAGACGCCTTCGGCGTTTTCCTCTGGCTTTTACGGCGGCGACCCGATAAATTTCCATGATTGGAATCTTTCCTCTATAGTATATACTTATAGTATATGCTTAAGGCTTATGCTTTCTGGCTTACTTTCACCGACCACTCCAGCGTTCGCGAGTCCTCGCCTTCGGCGAGAACCCGCAACCGCCGAACCGGTCTCAGCCGCTACGTCCCTTCGGGACGTGCGTCTAATAAACGATTTTTTTGGGAAAAAAATAGAGGGCTTTCTAGTCCCTCTATATATATTATAAATATACTTTCTGCTTACATATTAAATGTAGTTTTTCTAAAATAGTCCTATAAAATTTTGATGACTCCGGAATTTCTGGAAAGTTTTAGGTATTCTCTTCTGGCTTAGTGGGCGCGGCCTCCATGGATTCCTTTAATTCTTTTCTTCTTGGAATTTATTACAATAGTAATACTGCATATACTCTTTTGTAACTGCGCCGCATTGGGGACAAAAG
>Ga0310786_10001631_pt1 | contig 36037 bp, 28 predicted proteins | sample AusTroGonzalo_MG_FD_203881 | JGI IMG/M metagenome (GOLD analysis project Ga0310786, IMG submission 203881) | Bovine rumen microbial communities from tropical cattle in Woodstock, Queensland, Australia - Gonzalo_03 (v2) (version 2) | ecosystem: Host-associated > Mammals > Digestive system >... | reverse complement strand
TTAAAAATTAGATGCTGGATTAGTCATTAGCGGGCCCGTCGGGATTCGAACCCGAGTCCGGAGCTCCGGAGGCCCCTATGCTATCCAAGCTATACTACGAGCCCAAAAGGTAAAGAAAGGGTATTTGCCGGGGCCAGATACTCCCCGGCGATCCTGAGCCTCCTGGTGAGAGGGAGGAGGCGAATGAAGAATTTCCTTTCTCAGTTCTTGTTAGTGAACTCGGTGTATCCGCAGCAACCACAGGAGACACGGTCCTTGTGGACAGCCATGAATGTTCCGGGTCCGCACTTGGGACAGAACTGCTTGGTCCTGGTGACGGAGTTCCCGTCGACCTTGTAAGCGTTAGACTTCTTGATTGCGGCCTTGGGTGCCTTTGCTTTTCCTGCCATGATGATCACTCCTCTGCAGCGGGTGCCTCGGGGGCCTTTGCCTCGATTCCGTTCCTCTTCAGAAGGTACTCCCTGTCGAACTCGAGAGCGGCCTCCTTGCTGTCGTAGACCTTGGCGTATCCTTTGGACATGCCCTTTCCGTAGACGGACTCGATGGTGTCGACGACGACGCACTCCCTCTTGGACTTGCACTCCTTGGCGATTGCCTCTGCAACGGCGTTCCTTCCGGGTGTGCTCTCTCCATCGTGGTGGAGCTTGAAGTACACCTCGACCCTCTTGACGAGAGGGTTCTCTTTCTTCTCTGTGATTTCAATCTTCATTCTGTTTCCTCCATTCTGAGCAGTAGTTGCTCCATCTTGGTTCTGATGCTCTCATCCGTGGTGATGCGCATCATGCATCTTCCGGGCCATCCGTACACGACATCGGTACCGAGCGGTGCGAGGACGATCACCGGCATCAGGGCCAGATCCTCCTCCCCGTCGACCTTTATCAGACCTCCGGATCCTTCGATGCTCCTCCGTATGCATTCGGCCAGATCCCTGGTTATCATGCCTGCGGGGTTGACGACCTCCTCCTTGCTCTCGTTCTCGACGAGGGCCGCGAACTCGGTCATCCCACGGCGCTCCGTCATCCCGTCGTATATGGACAGGAACGGCGTTACACCGTGCTTTCTGAATGTCAGGGATACCACGTCCCCGACAGTGATTAAGGCTGTTTGAGCGTTAAATGTTTCAAGATCGCTGTCGTACAGCTCTGTTCCGACCGGTTCCTTGAACGCCTGCCTGTCCTTGGAAGGCAGGACAAGGTCCCTCTCGAACATCAGCGTACCTTGAGTGCGTACTTTCCGTTGGCCGAGATACCCATCTTCTTGGCGATCTCCGACTTCTCGAAGTCGAGTACCGCGAGGTAGCCCTGCCACTCTTTGGACGTCTGTCCGCCGCAGCGGGGGCAGACATCGGACTCGGAGATGAAACTGCACTGCTTGCATGCCTTCTGAACGATGACTGCCATCACTCATCACCTGCATTTTCCTTGCGCTTCTTGAAATCCTCTTCGATCCACTGGAGCTTGCCCAGGCCGTCCTGCCTCATGGTGAGACCGATCTTACTGTCCTGGGGGCTCTTCTCGTTCAGATCGATGCTGACAATCCTTGCTCTGACTATGTCTCCCACGGCAAGGAATCTTCCCGTATCCTTCCCGACGAGCCTCTGGTTGGCCTCGTCGATGTCGACGCGGTCGTTCATGACCTGGCTGATGTGAAGGAGTCCGTCCAGAGGACCGAATCTGACGAACGCACCGAACTTGAGGATCTCGACGACCACTCCCTCGATGAGCTCGTTCTCTTTGGGCTTGAAGACGATCTGATCGAACTTCACTGTCTGATAGACAGCTCCGTCGCCATGCACTATGCGTCCAGGACCTTCGGTCCTGACGTTCCTTATCAGTATGGTGAAGGTCTTGTCCTCGCTGAATCTGCCCTCGTAGGCATCCCATGTGAGTCTATCGATCACGTTGTCGATGTCCTCTTTGAGCTCGACCGGTGGGATACGGACGACCTTTTCGACTTCTGTAAGCATATACATAGCGTGCCCTCTGATAGTCACCCGTTAGTAGGGCCTGTTATATAAAGTATATTCCCGCGCATAATAAGGGAGGGAATCTGGCTGGAAGAAAGATGAGGGGGAGTGCCCCCTCTGATTAACTTGTTTAGACGAACAGGACAGCCGTGACCAGACAGATGGTGGACAGCAGCTTGACCAGAACGTGGATCGAGGGTCCGGCGGTGTCCTTGAAGGGATCACCGATAGTGTCTCCAACGACGGCCGCCGCATGAGCGGGCGACTTCTTTCCGCCGTGGTTACCTTCCTCGATGTACTTCTTGGCGTTGTCCCAGGCTCCTCCTCCGTTGTTGAGGAAGTTGGCCATGAGGATACCGACGATGGTACCGACCATGATCAGGGCTCCGACGGACTGGTACGACTCCACATAGTCTCCGAGAGCATACCTGAAGATGAGTCCGAAGACCACAGGTACGAGGATGGGGAGCAGTGCGGGAACGACCATCGTCTTGAGAGCACCGCGGGTAGCGATATCGACACACTTTGCGTAGTCGGGCTCGGACGTACCTGCAAGGATGCCTGAATCCTCGCGGAACTGCCTGCGGACCTCCTCGACCATCTCTCCGGCCGCCTTGGAGACAGCACGGATAGCGAGGGAAGCGAAGAAGAACACGAGGGCGGCTCCGATGAGTCCACCGACGAATATGAGGGGGTCTCCGAGGTTGACCTGGAAGACCTGGCTGAGGGGCACTCCCTTGACCTCGCTGACGATCTCGAAGAACGCTGCGAAGAGCAGGAAGGCGGCGAGGGCCGCGGATGCCATTGCGTATCCCTTGGTAAGGGCCTTGGTCGTGTTTCCGGCCGCGTCGAGCTTGTCGGTCCTGTCCCTGACTTCCTGGGGCTGGTTGGACATCTCGGCGATTCCACCGGCGTTGTCGGTGATGGGTCCGAATGTATCCTCTGCGAGGATGAAAGCGGAAGAGGCGAGCATGGCGATGGTTCCGACCGCGGTTCCGTAGAATCCGAAGATCATGGGGTCGAGCTTAACTCCGAGGATCTCGGGGGCTGCGGTGTAACCGAGCATGTATGTGATGACGATCGCGAAAACGATACAGACGACGGGGAGGACGGTGGACTCGAGTCCGACCGAGATACCCTCGATAACGTTGGTAGCGGCTCCGGTCTCGGATGCGGCTGCGATTCCCTTGACAGGCTTGTGGTCCCCGGTATAGTACTGTGTGAGGTACACGATGGCGAGACCGAGCGCGATTCCGACGATTCCGGCGGCGAAGAAGTTGACCCAACAGTCCTCTCCGAGCAGGTAGTATGTACCGATAGCGAGGAACACGATGTTGAGGGCGATTGTCAGGTAGTAACCCTTGTTGAGGGACTTGACGACATCGCCGTTCTCATCCATCCTGACGACGGCGATTCCTACGAGGGAAGCGATGAGTCCGAATGCCATCAGGACAAGAGGGAGGAAGACCCAGTTGTTCCCGAGGAAAGGAGCGGTAGCGACGACTGCGGTACCGATGACCATGGCACCGATGATCTCGGCTGCCGTTGATTCGAAAATGTCTGCTCCACGTCCGGCACAGTCTCCGACGTTGTCTCCGACGAGGTCAGCGACGACGGCAGGGTTCCTGGGGTCGTCCTCAGGGATTCCAGCCTCGACCTTTCCGACGAGATCGGATCCGACATCTGCGGCCTTGGTGTAGATTCCTCCACCCAGCTGGGCGAAGAGAGCTGCAAAGGATGCTCCGAACGCATATCCGACGACAGCGTGGAGTGTGGGGGTGAGTGAGGGCACGAGGCCATCTCCGTCTCCGATGAGAGCGTTGTAAGCGAGAACGACCATGAAAAGTCCGAAGAGTGAGAGAGCGGAAACAGCGATACCGGAGAGGGCTCCTCCCCTGAAAGAGGTCTTGAAAGCCTCACCGAGGGACCTCTTGGCTGCTGCGGATGTCCTGATGTTTGAGTTCACCGACACCTTCATTCCGATGTATCCAGAGAGGATGGAGAATGCGGCACCGATGACGAATGCGATTGCGACCTTGTAGTTCAGATAGTTGGAGAAAGGCTCTCCGATGAACGTACAAAGGGCGATAATGACTGCTAGAATCAAGATCACGATTCCGATTGTCTTGTACTGGCGCTTCAGGTATGCCATGGCACCAGTCTCGATCGCGTTGGAAACCTTCTGCATCTCTTCAGTGCCTTTGTCCTTGGACCAGACATCTCTGAAGAAGTACGCTGCGAAGATCAACGCGATGATGGTTGCAACCGGGATCATGAATAGAAGATTCTGCGTATCGAAGATATCTACTATCATTTCATAACCCCTGATATTTGGTTGAATTGTAGTATATCAATGTTCTATATAATGGGAACAGTTAAAAAAAGGGGGTGGCAGACCCCTAAAAAGGGCGTTTTAGACACCCAATGTCGCGGGTTGAGGATGTCACTCCGGGCTTAAACACCTGATTACGGTATGTGCCACATCCTGATTTCGGACGTCTCCGGAACATCATGATGCCATGCTTCCGGACCGGGCCCGCTGGACTTTATGGGAACCGGGTTGAAAGTGGGGGGTATCCCCCCGTTATAGGTATTGTCAATCCAACGGCACGAACTTGTAACCGTAGCGGATTATACCGGATTCCCCATCCATGGAGAGCTTCCTCAGCACCGCGCGGACGGGCATGCCGATGGCGATCTTGTCGAAGTCGACATCGACCAGCTGGGCCGTGATCATGACGCCGTCGTCGGTCTGGACCATCGCAACGGCATACGGCTTCTGGAGATTGTTCGATTCCGGCGCCTCGTGGACTATCGAGAAGGAGAACACCTTGCCGGTCCTGCAGATGCCATACTGCTCCATCTTGCCCATGCTAGCCCTGCGGCAGATCGGGCAGAAGTTGCGTGCAGGGAAGAAGATCTTCCCGCAGTTCCCGCACTTGGTCCCTTCCAGGTTGTACCTTCCGGGGATCTCCCTCCACTCTCTCGCTACTCCGGACATCAGATCGCCTCCAGGATGCTGACGGTGACAGCAGAACCGGTACCACCGACGTTCTGCGCAAGGCCGTACTTGGCGTCGGCCACCTGCCTGTTGTCCGCCTTGCCCCTTAGCTGCTGCGCTATCTCGACGATCTGCGCCACCCCTGTGGCGCCTATCGGGTGTCCGCGGGCCTTGAGTCCACCGGACGTGTTGACTGCTATCTTGCCCGCATCGAAGTGGCACTGCCCTTCGAGCATGGCCTTCCCTGCCTCCCCCTTCTTATAGAACCCGAGGTCCTGAAGGGCCATAATCCCTCCGACGGAGTAGACGTCGTGGACCTCCGCCACGTCTATATCGGAAGCGGATATGCCGGCGGCGGCATAGGCCTTCTGGGCGGCGGCGACCGTTGCGCCGTATGTGGTTATGTCAGGCCTCTGGAACAGAGCCAGCGTATCGCTGGCCTGAGCGGATGCGGCCACTTTGACATAGGAATCCGTATACTCCTTGGCCATATCGAGAGGGCAAAGAATGACGGATGCCGCACCATCAGAGATGGGTGCGGTGTCGAACATGCCCAGCGGCGTGGCCACAGGACCCGACCTGAGGACGGTCTCGATGGGCACAGCCTTCTTGAACTGCGCATTGGGGTTGAATGCCCCGTGGAAATGGCTGTTGACCGCAACGGATGCGATCTCCTCGCGTGTCGCGATGCCCTCGTAGATCATCCTCTGGGCGATCATTGCGTGGAGGGACGCGAAGGTCGCTCCCATCTCAGCCTCCCATTCGGAATCCGCGGTGGAGTCCATGACGGAGTTGATCGATGCATCGTCCAGATCTGTCATCTTCTCCGCTCCTCCGACCATCACGATGTCGTGCATGCCGGATGCGACGGCCATGACTCCCTGCCTGAACGCGACGCCACCGGATGCCCCTCCGGCCTCCACCCTGGTCGCGGGTATGTGGTTCGTGGCCATTCCGGAATAGTCCGCCACAAGAGCGTCGATGTGCTGCTGGTTGATGAAGCGGCCTGCCGACAGGTTCCCTATGAAGACGGCGTCGATCTCGCTGCCGGACAGATGGGCATCCTCGATGGCCTTCATACCGGCCTCAATGCCCAGTGATCTGAATGATTTGTTCCAAAGCTCTCCGAACTTGGTTACTCCCGTTCCAATTATTGCTACTTCCCTCATCGTAATCACTCCGGCAAGATGATCTTTCCTTTGAACTTGGCATACGTCCCGTAGTCGAGATACACGACATTGGACAGGATCTTCTCGAGGACGGGTGCATTGTCCCTCTTGTAGTCCTTGATCGCGTCGGTGACGGTAATGTCGAACGAATCGCTGCCTGCTCCTGACCCGTAGGATGTGACGAATATCCTGTCGCCGGGCTTCGCGTGGTCCAGGACGTTGGCCAGTCCCAGAGGGACCGCTCCGCTGTACGTGTTCCCGATCTCGGGGGTCAGCAGACCGTACTGGATCTGCTCCGTCGTGAATCCGAGCTGTGCGGCGACCCTTGTGGGGAACTTCCCGTTGGGCTGGTGGAAAACCGCATAGTTGTAATCCTCGGGCTTGGTCCCCATGGCCTCCAGCATCATCTTCGCGGCCGATGTGATGTGCCTGAAGTATGCTGGCTCTCCGGTGAACCTGCCACCGTGCTTGGGGTAAGGCTGTCCCTCCCTCCTCCAGAAATCGGGCGTGTCCGTGGTGAAGCTGAGGGTCTTGTTGATCCTGGCTATGATGTTCTCGGAACCGATCAGGTATGCCGCTCCGCCGGCGGATGCGGAGTACTCCAAAGCATCCCCGGGCGCTCCCTGGGAGGTGTCGGCACCAATCGCGACACCGTACTTGACCATCCCGGAGCCTACCAGACCCATGCAGGCCTGGATGCCGGCGGTCCCCGCCTTACAGGCGAACTCCATGTCCGCGGCGGTCATGCTGGGTGTGGCCTCTATCGCTTCGGCCACGATAGTGGCCGTGGGCTTCACCGCATAGGGGTGGGATTCAGAACCGACGTAGATGGCGCCGATGTCCTTGGGGTTGACCTCAGGCACTCTTGCCATCATGCTCCTGGCGGCCTCGGTGGCTATGGTGACCACGTCCTCGTCAGGGGACGGGACGGACTTCTGGTTGATCATCAGACCTTTGCCCATGCCTTTACCGTCCACTCCCCAGATCCTGCCGATCTCCTCGGGCTTGATCCTGTTCCTGGGGACATACGCCCCGTAGCTTACTATCCCTACATCCATCAGTTTTCCTCTCCCTTCAACGCTGTGAGTCTTTCCACGATAACATCTACCTCCTGGTCCGTGGTAACCAGGGGTATGCGCTCAAGACGAGCGAGTTTGACCGCCAGCGGATCGACCGCATCTGGTTTCTGATAAACGACCACCGCCGGCGTGAGCGGGTGGGCGCGGATGGCTATCATGGGCGAGCGGCCGAAATGCACATTCGTGAAGATCAGCGCCCTCTCTATGTTCCATCCGTACATCTTCATGTAGTCCTCTGAACTGAGGCTGAGTATGGCCTTGATGGAGTCCACTATGGTGTATCCATAGACGACCTTGTTCGGGATCTGGTCCGTCACAAGGTTCTTCCCCTGGATCGCCTCGATGAAGGTCTTCATATCGACGCCCACCGAGAACTCCTCGGACGCCAGTATGCAGTCCAGCTTGTGATCCGGGATGTACCTGGACACAACGGGGGAACCTCTCTCCTCATCCAGTTTGATGAACGACTCCACCATCTTCTTGATGACGGCGACGCCGGGGGATTTCCTCCTCCCGGACTCGTAGTCGCTCACGACGGAATGCGAGATGCCCATGCTGTCCGCCAGCTGGTGCTGCGACAGGCCGAACTCTTCCCTCCATTTCCTTATGGTCCTGCCAGGATCAGAAGACAGCGTTATCTCGCCAGCTATCTTCTGTTTGAACTCTTCAACCATGGCCTCAGGTAGCTGGGGACCATATATAATAATGACGAAATAACGATACGGCAATCGACGTTACAATGTCGAACGTCGCTTTATTATAATGCGCGATGATAGGGCCCCCGTAAGAGGTTAGAAGCATGACCGATATCGGACAGTGCACGAAATGTATCGAGACGAAGGAGGGGAAGCTGGAGATATTCAGCCTCAGGGAGCTCGAATCCAAGGGGATCATCAAGGACCTTTCCAAGATGCCCTATTCCATCAAGGTTATCGTAGAGTCCATGCTGAGGCAGAGGGACGGCTACGTTATCACCGACGAGGATGTCGCCACCGCCGCATCCTGGAACCCGAAGGAGAACACCGACAGGGACATACCCTGGATACCGGCAAGGGTCCTCCTGCAGGATCTCACCGGAGGAGCGGCCATCACCGACCTTGCATCCATGAGGAACGCCGTAGAGGCCATGGGCAAGGATCCGGAGCTCATCAACCCGATGATCCCCGTCGACCTGGTCATCGACCACTCGGTCAACACCGACTATGCCGGCAGGGACGACGCCCAGGAGCTCAACGAGCAGCTGGACTTCCAGAGGAACAAGGAGAGGTATGCACTCTTCAAATGGGCGCAGGGATCCCTGAAGAACTTCCGCGCCGTTCCTCCCGGGAACGGTATCTGCCACCAGGTAAACCTCGAGTACCTGTCCCCGCTCGTGCATGTCAAGGAGAAGGACGGCAGGATGATCGCCTACCCCGACTCCTGCTTCGGTACCGATTCCCACACGACGCAGATCGACGGCCTTGGAGTCGTCGGCTGGGGTGTCGGAGGGATCGAGGCTGAGGCCGTCATGGTCGGCCAGCCCAGCTACATGAAGCTGCCCGACGTCATAGGGTTCAAGCTCATCGGAAAGCTGGGCCCCGGGATCACGGCCACGGACCTCGTCCTCACCGTCGTGCAGATGCTGAGGAAGAAGGGAGTGGTCGGCAAGTTCGTGGAGTTCTACGGACCCGGATACAAGAACCTCTGCCTGGCCGACAGGGCCACCATCGCCAACATGGGTCCCGAGTACGGCGCCACCATGGGATTCTTCCCCGTGGATGAGAAGACGATAGACTATCTCAGGCTCAGCGGCAGGGACGAGGCCCACATCGATACCATCGAGAGGTACATGAAAGAGCAGACCATGTGGTACGACGGCGAGCCCGAATACACGGATACCCTTGAGTTGGACCTATCCACCGTGCAGTCTTGCCTGGCCGGTCACAAAAGACCCCAGGACAGGATCCTCCTCGGCGAGATGAAGGAGCAGTTCGCGGAGACCCTCAAGGCCCTGGGCGTCGAGAAGCAGAGGAAGCCGTTCGCGGACCAGCTGGGAGACGGATCCCTGGTCATCGCATCCATAACCTCATGCACCAACACCGCCAACCCGTCAGTCATGATCGCCGCGGGACTGGTCGCCAAGAAGGCCGCCGAGCTCGGGCTGAAGCCCAAGGACTACGTCAAGACCTCCCTCGCCCCCGGATCCAGGGTCGTCACCGAGTACCTGAAGAACTCCGGCCTCCTGCCATATCTCGAGAAGCTCGGATTCCAGGTCTGCGGATACGGATGCATGACCTGCATAGGGAACAGCGGTCCACTCTCCGAAAGGGTGAGCAACTCCATCAAGGCCAACGACCTGGCCGTTGCCGCGATCGCATCCAGCAACAGGAACTTCGAGGGACGTATCCACCCCCTCGTCAAAGCGAACTACCTTGCATCCCCGCCCCTGGTCGTGGCCTTCGCCATCGCCGGACGCGTGGACATAGACATGGACAAGGAGCCTCTCGCATCCGTCGACGGCAGGGACGTGTTCCTCAAGGACATCTGGCCGACCGATGCCGAGATACAGGAGATCACCGACAGGTTCGTGACCAGGGAGACCTACATCGCGAAGTACAAGGACATCTTCAAGGGATCCGCCAGATGGGATGCCGTGGAGTGCAGCGACTCGGCCCTGTTCAGCTGGGATGACGCATCCACCTACATCAGGAACCCCCCGTTCTTCGATGAGATATTCGAGGAGCCCGAGATCAAGGACATCAAGAGGGCGAGATGCCTGGCGAAGCTCGGCGATTCCATCACCACCGACCACATCTCCCCCGCCGGAGCATTCTCCGCTGACTCGGATGCAGGAAGGTACCTGCTCTCGAAGGGCGTGAAGAAGGAGGACTTCAACTCCTACGGTTCCAGAAGGGCCAACCACGAGGTCATGGTCAGAGGAACGTTCGCCAACATCAGGCTGAGGAACCAGCTGGTCCCCGGAAGCGAGGGTAGCCAGTCCAAATACATGCCCGACGGCTCCGTGGACACCATATTCGAGACCTCCAGGAAGTACGAGGAGGACATGACGCCTCTGATCGTCCTCGCCGGAAAGGAGTACGGTACCGGCAGTTCCAGGGACTGGGCCGCCAAGGGTCCGTTCCTCCTCGGGGTCAGAGCGGTCATCGCCGAATCCTTCGAAAGGATCCACAGGTCCAACCTGGTCGGCATGGGGATCGTCCCGCTGCAGTTCCTCCCCGGACAGAACTGCGAGACCCTCCAGCTGGACGGGACCGAGACCTTCTACATCGACCTGTCCGACCTCGAGCCCAAGTGCGAGATATACGTCACGGCCTACAAGGACGGAAAGAAGCTGGAGTTCAAGACCATCTGCAGGGTGGATGTGCCTGCCGAGGTCGATTACATCGCCAACGGCGGAATCCTCCAGTACGTCCTGAGAAGGATGGCCAAGCAATAAACGGATTTGCCGGCCGCCCTGACCTTTTCGGGACGGCCGGAACCTCTTTCCAATAATTATCGGAGAAAATCAGGAGCCTTGCTTCGGGGCGTCGGGGACATTAACCTTCTTCCTCTGACGTCCGCCGGTCTTCTTCAGCTTCCCCTGGTTGAGCGCCCACTCGAAGCTCTTCTGGTCGGCCGGGGCAATCAAGACACGGTCGCCCTTGACGTACTTCTTCCCGGTGACCCAATTCGTGAAGGGGGACAGGACACGGTACTCGTCCGCATCCATCACGACCTCCTTGGTGTTCTTGCGGCCCTTCATCTCGGAATACGTTCCCGAGAAGCAGATGACCGTGTGGTCCTTGACCTCCATCATCTTGGTGCAGACGGTATCCAGGAAGTACCTGTCGTGGGTCACGGTGATGACTGTCCCGTCGTATTCGACGAGCGCTTCCTCGATGGCATGCTTCGCGGGGATGTCCAGATAGTTGGTGGGCTCGTCCAGGATGAGGAGGTTGGTCTCATCCAACAGCAGGAGGCACATCGCCACCCTGGCCCTCTGACCGCCGGACAGCGTGGACATGGGACGCTCCACATCCTCTCCGAAGAGAAGGAAACGGGCCAGCATCTGCCTCGCATCCGCCCTCCTCTCCCTACCGATGACCAGGAGTATCTGCTCCTCGGCGGAGAGCTTGAGGTCCAGACCCTCGTGGTTCTGGGAGTAGTAGCCGATCTTGGCGCCGGGCGCCACCCACAGCTCCCCTTTGCAGGGGATCTCCTCGAGAATCGCCTTCAGAAGAGTGGATTTGCCCTGTCCGTTGGCCCCGAAGATACCGATCTTGTCGCCCTTGTGGACATCGAGGTTCACATGCTCCAGGATCATCTTCCCTCCATAGTCCACGGAGACGTCCTTGGTCGTGAGGACGTTCTTGCCTGATTTGTGGGCGGCCTGGATCTTGACGGTGATCTCCTCCATCTTGTCCGGCTTCTCCTTCTCCTCCATCTTGTCGATCATCTTCTGCCTGGTCTTATGGACCGTGAGGAACGGGTTGTCGACGTACATCTGCCTGGCGACGCTCTCCTGGTGCCTCTTCTCGGCCATGTACCTCTGGTACTCCTTCCTCATGCGCTCCAGATCCAGCATCTTCTTCATTATGAAATCCGAATAGTTGCCCTTGTACTCCCTGGACTTCCCGTGCTCGATCTCCAGCATCCTGGTGGCGATCTTGTCCAGGAAGTACCTGTCGTGGCTGATGACAAGCACGGCGCAGTGGGAATCCAGGAGGTAGTCCTCCAGCCATTCCACGGTATCGATGTCCAGATGTGACGTGGGTTCGTCCATGACCAGCAGGTCGCACTCCTCCGCCTGGACGACGATCCTGGACAGCATGACCTTGGCCCTCTCTCCTCCCGACAGGGAGTCCATGGCCCTGTCCATGAATTCCCCGGAGAGCCCGACCTTCTCCAGCGCCCTCTTCTGATTGTCCTCGTCATCCATGTCGCACTTGGCCAATTGCTTCTCGAGGTCCGCATTCTCCTCGGCGAGGGCGTTCCAGTCTATGTCGCCCCCGGCCATCATGGCATCCTCGATCTCCTTGAGGCGGCGCTTGATGTTCTCTATGTGGCCGTAAGGCCTGCCCAGGACATCCTTGACAGTGTACTCGGATGAGGATTCCGGGAACTGCTCCAGATAACCGATCCTCTGCGTGTTCCTGGTGAGCTCTCCCGTGTCGGGCTTGAGCTCGCCCAGCATTATCTTCAGGAATGTGCTCTTTCCGGCGCCGTTGACGCCTATTAGCCCTATGCTGTCGCCCTCGTTGATCTGGAGGCTGACATCCTTAAGGACTTTCAACGGACCGAATGCCTTCGTGATCGACTGGGCTTTGATTAGCATAACGGACGGTAAGTGGTCACCCTACAAAAAGGTGCCATGGTCCAACCCATTGGACATACAGCTCGCCTGCGCACCGGGAATGCATCGTCGATGTACTCGTCGTCGGATGGCCTGAGCATCACATGGCGCTCCGTCAGGTCGGTTATCCTCCTGACGAAATCCTCCTCGTCGGAGACCCTGATCCACGCCTTCACGTCGACCTTGTCCGAATACTCGCACTGTGGGCTGCGCGCCATGAGGTCGCGGCATTTGCTCTCGAAAACGCTGTAATATGCATAATCCAGGGTGAACCTGTACACTGCACAGGCGGTGCGGGTGTACCTTGAGGCCTTCTCGATTGCTATCCTCGACCCCTCGGTGTACGCATGGACCAGCCCTCCGGTGCCCAGTAGCGTCCCGCCGAAGTACCTGACCACTATGCAGACCGCATCGGACAGTCCGGACCCCTTGAGCATGAACAGTATCGGCTTCCCGGCCGTGCCCGAAGGCTCCCCATTGTCGCTGGACTTCTCCTTCCTCTCCGATCCGCCGAACACCGCCGCGTAGCAGTAATGGGTGGCGTTGGGATACATCTTGGAGACCTTCTCCAGACAGATCGGGATATCGGCCTCGGATGCGCAGGGCATCAATATGCCTATGAACCGCGAACCCTTCAAGGTCATCTCGTCCAGATAGGTATCGCGGATGGTATCATAATCGGATATGCGCTTCATGAAAAGGATGTAAGGGCCGTCCGTGAGGACGGCTTTGATGTTTAACGGGCTTCCTTCTCGATGGCCGCGGCCTTCTCGAAATCCTCGACGATCTCCTGGCCGGGAGCAGGGGTCGCCAATGCCACCACCACTCCTGCGATCAGGGCGAAAATGAATCCGGGAAGGAGCTCATAGATGCCCGTATCGGCCGTAAGGAAGGTGTTCCAGAGGATGACCGTCAGGAATCCGACGGCCATGGACGCTACCGCGCCGTAGATGTTCATCCTCTTCCAATACAGGGATAGGATCATCAGCGGACCGAACGCCGCTCCGAACCCGGCCCATGCATATGACACGAGTCCCATGATATTGCTCCCGCCGTACATCGCAAGGATGATGGCGATGATGGCGATGAGGATGACGATACCCCTGGCGATCCACATGAGCTTGCGCTGGAGGTCATCCTGCCTCTGGGCCCACTTGGTCTTGCTCAGGATATCGTTGGTGATCGATGATGAAGCGACGAGCAGCTGGGAATCCGCCGTGGACATGATGGCTGCCATGATGGCCGCATAGAGGACACCTGCGATCAGCGAGGGGAAGAGCTGTCCGCTCAGGAAGACGAAGATGTGCTCCGCGTTGAAATCAGCAGGGACGCCTCCGTACTCCACGATGAGATAGCCTCTGCCGACGATTCCGACGAGGATAGCGAAGGACAGGGCGATGACGATCCAGATGAGCGACACGCGCCTGGCGATCTTGACCTCCTTGGGATCCCTGATCGACATATACCTGACGACGATGTGAGGCATTCCGAAGTATCCGAATGCCCAGGCGAACAGCGAGAGGATCGCTATGAACGTCATGGGCTGACCGCCGTCGTAGAATATGTTCAGGAACTCGGTACCTAGGTCGTTGAGACCGGCTTCCATGGCCTCCCATCCTCCGGTCGTGTTGCCGATGGTCGCCAAGGGGACCACTACGATGGCGATGACCATAAGGATCGCCTGGAAGAAATCGGTCCAGCTGACCGCCTTGAATCCGCCCATGAACGTGTATGCGATGATGATGATCGCACCGATGATCATGGCGACCTCGACAGCGACGTCGGGGAAGATAACTTGGAAGACGACTCCGCATCCCTTGAATCCGGATGCTACGTAGATGACGAAGAAGAACAGAATGATGACCGCCGCGACGATCCTGATAATGCCTTTATTGTCATTGAAGCGGTTTGAAAAGAACTCGGGCATGGTGAGCGCGTTACCGGACACCTCCGAGTGAATTCTCAGTTTCTTAGCCACGAGCAGCCACGAGAGGTAGGAACCGATGGCAAGACCGATCCCGATCCATGCCTCTCCCAGACCAAATAGAAGGACTGCCCCAGGCAAACCCATCAACAGCCAACTGCTCATATCAGAGGCCTGTGCGGACATGGCTGCGACATACGGATGCGTAGAACGTCCGCCGAGGATGTAATCCTCCATGTTGTGGGATTTGTTGTAGAAGTAATAGCCGACGCCGAGTACAAGGATGAAGTACGCGATGAAGGCGATTAGTACCATGAAATCCATTCAATACACCAGAGAGCGCATCCTGTTATGGATTAAAAAAGAAGATGATGTTTAACGGCCAATGTCCAAGGTCCTTGGCACATCGTTTTTCCGGCCCGGGACCCATCATTGTGGCCCGACCGTACGTAAACTAAGCTTTTCACTGCATGAACATTAGACAATAACTTATTGAACAAGCGCATTTCACCTTCATGCGGCGCGGAACGAAGGCCAGGATTGTTTGCTGGTCTGCCACGGTCATTGTCCTCATCGTACTGATGGTTCCAGGCATCTCCATGGGGATGTCCATGATGAAGGGCGAAGCGCCGATGACCATCGAGTGCCAGAGCGTTTACGACCTCGAGAGCATGACCGAATGCACGCTCCTTTAGAACCTGAACCTGGCCTTCCAGGATTCGCCCGGATACATAAAGAGCGACAATGCCGAACTCATCCCCGTGAACAGTATGGATGACCTTCCGGCAATTGCCAAGGACATCATGGATAGCGGAGCTTATGTCGCAAATGCACTGGATTCCAGCAAGCAGCTCAAGTCGCAGCTCTACATGGTGAGCTCCAACGATGTCTCGATGATCGTAACGGTCACAATGGACACGAACCGGTACTTCGCTTCGAACATGGAGATCGTCCCGACCATCACCATCGGTTCCGATACGGACCGGGTGACCTTCAACGCGACCGAAATCTCCTACGGAAAGACCACCGTCATGACGTTCAATGTACCGTGGATCTTTTTGGAGGCCGCGAGCATACTCGGATACGAAGCGATCATCAATATCGATGCGAACAACTACATCTTCTCGAAGGTGACCGTCAAGATGCTACAAAGCATAGAGCACGGTGACCAGACTGTCGTTGTTCTCGGGAACGTTGACAGCATCAAGGATTGCTGGTTCATGCGCTCGAACCTATCCGGCATCATCGGAGGATGGTGCCATTACAACTCGGATGAAAACGGGACCAGGATATCGGTGGACCAGGTCTTCGGGACGGTATCCAATTACTTCCTTCATCTGGAGGACATCTCGATACATGGCAGTGACGGTTCCTCGGTAGATATCACCGAAAAACAGGCGCATTGGCTCGGAAGGGCGTTCGAAAAGATCGAGGGATCGGCATGACTACCCTGCTCCTCGAGCCTCCTAATGAACAGAAGAAGGTGTTCAGGGGATTCTCAAGAAGCCCGAAATTCGCCATATTGTGCGCCGTTTGCACCGCATTGCTGGTAGGTGTGCTCCCTTTCCTATTGCTCCAATACTTCGACCACACCCGGGTGGTCCCATACGGGATCGATCTGAACATCTACGCTCTGAAGAACCTCCTGATACTATCCATCATATTCAGCCCGTTCATGACCGTGCTGGCCTTCATGGCGAACTACTATTCGCCCGCCGAGAAGAAGAGTCTTATCTTCAGAATGGCCCAGATCTTGGTCTCGATAGCATATATTCTGCTCCTTACGAACTTCGGTAGGATGGAGCGCGTTGCTACCATGTCGTTCAACGGCATAACGATCGATGTGAGCCTGACCCTGACCATGGTGGTGATACTCCTGATCGCCATCAAGATCATCCAGCTGGAGGTGTTCTACAACGACTACCTGGACTGCAAGCACATCGAGGAAGAGAACGACACGACTCCGAAAAAGATCGAACGCGTCCGCCGCAGATTCGAATGATCCTCTTCCAAGACAAGATGAGTCTGCCATCAGCACCGCTTTTCCATCCAGCGAGATGTCGGATCGTTAAACATCATGCGATGAGACAACTAGTGTTAACCAACAGATCGTAAGCATATCAACAGGATGCAAGGCATACAGAAGTTCAACCTGCGAGAAGTGAAAGGAAGTTGGTTTGGCCGGGCACCACCGATGGTGCCCGGTGTGATGGTGATGAGGGCCGTTGGCCCTCTGTTCTCATTCCTCCCTTACACGGGATTCCTGCGATACCTGGGTTTCCTGAGCCTCCTGCGCCTGAGCCCTGACCTTGCCGAACTTGGATCCAGGTCCCTTCCAGTTCCAGTCCCCAAGCAGATGCATGATGGCCGGAACGATGTAGGTACGGACGACAAGCGCATCGACGAGGATGGCGAAGCACAGTGCGAAACCGAACTCCTGGAGCATCGGGATGCTGGACAGCATCAGGGTTCCGAAGGCCCCGCCCATGATCAGTCCGCATATGGTGATGACCGAACCTGTATGGGTGACTGCATTGTAGATCGCGTCATCGTTGCTCTGTCCGAGGGATATGACGTTCTCCTTGATACGGGTGGTGAGCAGGATATCGTAATCCATTCCCAGTCCGAGACATATGACCAGCAGGATCAGCGGGATGACCCAGATGACCTCTCCTCCGAGGATGGTCACGAACACCAGATGGGTCATGGCCAAGGTCCAACAGATGGACATCAGGATGGTCAAGACCGATCTGAAGGGTATCAGATACGACCTCATGACGACGAACAGCAGCAATATGATCAGCACGACGACCAGGATCTCGATGAAGGTGAACTGGCTCTGGACGGACTCGGAGACCTCGTACATGACCATCGCGGTACCGGTATCCCATTTCTGGGCCACTATGTCGCTGTGCTCGGCGACATAATCGTCGACAGCGGCGGCGATGACCTTGATGGACTCCATCGATCTGGGAGACATCGCGGCCATCTCGGTGGCGGTGATGTATGAGATGTAGGTCGCATCCCAGCTCTTCGTGCCCACGCCGTCTCCTCCGACCATGGCGGTGGTGACGTTCATCACGTAGTCCACCACACCTCCGAAGCCGTTGACCAGCATATCGTTGGTAAGGCCCTTCTCGTGCATGGTGTCCAGTATGGTCTTGAGGATACCGGCCATGATGGGCGAGTATTCCTCCTCGAAGGTCTTGACGATGTCAGCGACGATCGCGTCCGGATCCGTGAGTCCCTTGTCCTTGGACTGCTGGACCAGGTCCTCCCAGGTGGTGTGGACCTGCATGGACTTGAAGACGTTGTCGATGTCGGGTCCGAAACCGAAGACGATCTCGGCGGACGGGACGCCGTTGGACTTGATCTGTTCGATGATCGACAGGAAGAGCTGTGATGCCTGGGCCGAATTGGTGATGACCAGGGTGGCGGCGACATCGTTGATGATGTCGTCCGGGTCAGAGTGGCCGCTGGCCGTGGACTGCTTGACCGCCCTTGCCCAGCTGAAATCCGTAGGAACGGAGGTTATCATCTTGCTGATGGTGGACCCCATGCCGTTCACCAACATGTCGTTGGTAAGTCCCTGTGCGTACATCTCGTCGAGCATCTTCTGGACCTCTTCCCTGTATTCCTCGGGAAGCATAGAGATGATCGTGTTGACGATCACGTCGGGATCCGTGATCCCCATCGCCTTGAACATAGCGACGATGGCATTCCAACTCACTACGGGAACGAACTCCTGGATCATGGGGTCGATCATCGCTCCGAATCCGTTGACGAGGACATCGTTGGTGATCCCCTGCTGATTCATGGTGTCGAGTATGGTGTTGAACATGGTGGAGGGAGCACCGGGGTAGTTGGTGCTGAACCTGCTCTTGATGTCACCGACGATCGCGTTCGGGTCGGTATATCCCCTGGATTTGGACTTGGCGACCTCGGCGTCCCAGTCGTATGTCTCCGGGAACAGCGCGAAGACGCTGTCGATGGTGATCGTGAATCCGTAGACCAGCAGCTCGTCCGTAGCACCCTGCTTCTTGACCTCGGTCAGGATTGTGGAGAGGACCTGCTGCGATTCGCCGGTGTGCTCGGACTCAAACCTCTCGACGATGTCGTTGACTATCTCGGTAGCGTCCGTCATACCCTTGCCCATGGACAGGGCGACCTCGTCGTTCCATGAGAAGTCGATGTCGAACTGCTTGAAGAGGTTGTCTATGATCCCAGCGGGACCGTCGAAGATGAGCGAAACGTCCAGGCCCATCTCTTTCATGGTCTGCAGCGCTGTATCGAAGACCATCGCGTTCTTTGCGGAGAGCTGATCCTTGATGAACTTGACCTTCTCGTCGGGATCCGTGATTCCGGCCTCCTCTATCTCTGCCAGCATGACGTCCCATACGAACGGCCCGCTGACATACGCCACGTTGTCATCGGCCGTCATGCCCTCGTACAGCTTTGGCTGCGTCGGCATGACTTTAGTGAGATAATAATCGGTCCAATACAGTGTACCCACGATGCCGCCTTCCGGTAGCGTGACCTTGGCCAAGGTGTCCTTGTACTCCACGACGGAATAGTTGGGCATGACGAGTCCCTGGTCGGCGTATTCCCCGAGGTACTTCATTCCCTCACCGGACTCTCCGCTGAGCATCGCTGTGATCATATCGTAGGAGTTCTCGCTCTCCATAACGACATAGGCGGCCGGTACGGTTATCAGCAGCGCTGCGACCGCGATGGCCTTGGCGTGCTTGAGCGAAAAGTGAGCGGACTTGTCGAAGTACTTGGCACCGATATTGGCGAACCATGCATACCATCCTTTGGTGGCCTTTCCGCCTTCCTCGTATGCATCCATCCTGGTGGGCCAGAATACCCTGTCCCCTACGAGCTGCAGGATCGAGGGGATGAGAGTGAGAGCTGCCAGAAGCGCGATGATGATTCCCAGGGCGAGACAGATACCCATAGTGGAGATCATGGAGTAGTTACAGATCGACATGGCGCCGAATCCGATGATGACCGAAAGACCGGAGATCGTGATCGACTCGCCGGCCCACACGATGGCCTGGTGGACGGCTTCATTGTGGGAAAGCCCCTTACGTAGCTCCTCCCGGTAACGAGCGATGATGAAGATACAATAGTCACAACCTGCACCCATCATCGATACCAGGATCATCATGTTCGTGATGAAGAAGATGTTGAGCACCTGTCCCAAGAAGAAGATGAGGGCCATGGTGACCGCGAATGCCACACCGATGGTGAGGGGCGGGGTAGCGGAGGAAACGAAGGACCTGAAGAACAGACCGACGAGGATCAGGATCATGAGGACCGTGAACGGATCGATCCTCGAGACGTCCTCCAGGGCATTCTTCTCCATGTCGTAGCTGATGGGGGCCATACCGGTGAGGTAGTGCTGACCGGTGTATCCGGTCTCGGACGCCACCTTGTTGATGAATGCGCGGACGTCCGGGGTGCTGTCGACAGCGTTACTCGGATCGTTCAGAAGGAGGACGGCGAGAATGATACCGTCGGTCCCTTTCTCGCCCAGCATCGGATCCATGGATAGGACTCTTGTCACAAGCTCCTGATCCTTGACCGCGTCCTCCAAGTCCTTGACGAACTGCTGGGCAGCGGCCATCTGTTCCTCGTTCTGGAAATAGAGAAGAAGTATGTCGCTAGTCGATGTGTCTGCGGATGAGGGGAAATACTCGGCCATAATGGCCAGTCCCCGTATGGACTCGGAATCGTCCGAAGCCATACTGTTCAGGTCGTAGCTCATGACCTCGCCGGCCTTCAGGGCGAACGGTGCCGAACAGCACAGAATCACCACCCAAAGGATAATAACGAGCTTGGCGTGCGCCTGAATAGCGTTCGCTATGCGGTCAAATATCATGTTCTCGGACACTGTAAGATTCTATAAAAACGTGCGTCCGCACACATCATAATAAGTAGGACGCACGAAAAACCTAAGACCTATGAACGTTAGGAGGATAGGAGTCCATGCTTTTTAATGTAGGTGCTCCATCACGCGCACGATAACAATGGTTGACGAGAAGGCAATCCAAGCGGCACAGGAGAGATTCGGTGCCCTTCTCAGGAAACAGCTGGAAAGGGTCGAGGTCCTGAAGAACGAACCTGACTGGACCGACTACTCCAAGTTAGACAAGCTGATCATAGGCGTATGCGGAGGGGACGGCATCGGACCGTACATCTGCGCATCCGCCCAGAAGGTCATGGAGGTCCTCCTCGCAGACAAGATCAAGGCCGGCAAGGTGGAGATCAGGCAGATTGACGGCCTGACCATCGAGAGGCGCGTGGAGGTCATGAAGGCCATCCCCGACGATACCCTCGCAGCTCTCAAGGAGTGCCATGTGATCCTCAAGGGCCCCACCACGACCCCCAAGAAGGGAGATCCCTGGCCGAACATCGAGAGTGCGAACGTCGCCATGAGGAAGGAGCTGGACCTCTTCGCTAACGTCAGGCCCGTCTCCGTTCCCGAACTGGGGATCAACTGGGTCTTCTACAGGGAGAACACCGAGGGAAGCTACGCCCTCGGGAGCGATGGGATCAATGTGACCGAGGACCTCGCCATGGACTTCTGCGTGGCCACCACCCAGGGTACCGAGAGGATCATACGCGCCGGATTCGACCATGCGAAGAAGACCGGTGTCAACTACGTGTCCCTGGTCACCAAGGCGAACATCATCAAGACCACGGACGGGAAGTTCCTCAGCATCGCGGAAAGAGTGGCCAAGGACTACCCCGGGGTCCAGTGGGACGACTGGTTCGTGGACATAACCACTGCCAAGCTCATCGACCCGGCCAGAAGGAGCAACTTCAAGGTATTCGTCCTCCCCAACCTCTACGGGGACATCATTACGGACGAGGCCGCCCAGATCCAGGGAGGCGTCGGTACCGCCGGCTCCGCCAACATCGGAAAGAGGTACGCCATGTTCGAGGCCATCCACGGCTCCGCTCCCAGGATGGTCACCGAGGGCCGCGCCCAGTACGCGGACCCCTGCAGCATGATCAAGGCCGTCGCCATGATGATGGAGCACATCGGGGAGGTAGAGAAGGCCAAGAAGCTCAACATGGCCCTCGATATCACCACCCAGTTCGAGAAGAAGCTCGTCATGACCGGAAGGGACACCGGAGCCACCGGCGACGAGTTCGCACAGTACGTCCTCGACACCATGTCCAGGCCTGACATCGAGAAGGTCTGGCAGGGCTACATCGACGAGTCCATCGCCAAAGCGAAGAACTGAACAATCCACTTACCTCCCCTCGGGGAGGGCCATTTTTCCCTTGTTGATCCAGAAACCGTATGATGCCCCTGGTTTTCGATTCCTCAAAGTTGAGGATCGCGGCCACATCGAACGAGGTTATTCGTCAGACGTCAACGGAAGATGTGGTACAGAAGCGTCAGCGATCCATCAGGGGCCATCGGAGTGCCGGCGGAGAGCATGGCAATAGGCCACGAGCACCATTGAAGATTATGTCGACGCCCACATATGGGAACAGATGATAATGAATGGTGCGATGGCCGGGAATCGAACCCGAGTACCTACCTTGGCAAGGTAGGAGTCTAACCGCTAGCTCACCATCGCAGCATTGCCAGTGATTATATCATCCCATTTAATAATTTCGCGATGACTGGTCACACTGGAATAACGATCCTGACATCGGATAGTGCCATGTTCGCAGGCATTCTAGCAGCAATTGACCAAAATCTTGACATGCCCGACACTTGTCTTTACCGTTGTTCAGCACGACGGTAGCCGATCGATGTGTGTGTCCGATTCACGTCATCGTGACCTATGGATCCCGCTGTTCATGCTACCAGCGGAGGCATACGGTCACCAGCCACCGACCACATCGGGGCCGATTGCTGTCTGGATGACGCCATGTCCGTACAGAACCCTCGCAACTCATCGGTACCCGAGAGCATACCATATTATCGGCAATAACCAATCACGCACTATGCACACTCTGACATCCCGTGACGTGGAGAGATGCAAGCGCTGCCCTCTCCTATTCAGGCTCTACAAGGCCGAGTCATCCTCGGACCTTTCTGCCTTCGAATGCATGGATAGGGCCGTCAGGGACACTGTAATAGAGGCCGGGAACGATAGGATCATGAAAAGGACGCTGAAGGAGGATGATCTCCTCTCGGCGTATTGGGACAGATGGGATTCCCTAAGCCCCCATATCCTCCCCAGCGAGGACAGCAGCAATCTGGACTACATCAGACTGGGGGAGACCTGCATCCGCAACTTCGTGAAGATCTCATCGTGGAAGGATGCCAGCAACATAGTCGCGGCCGGGATGAAGGGCAAATTCAAACTGTCCGATGACATTACCCTCAATCTGACGTTGGACGAGGTGACCCGGGCCTCCAGGAACATAGTCATAACCAGATACGTCACGGAGCCCGTCCTCTGGTCCAAGGAGGACCTCCAACGTGATTGGGAGATGTCCATCGATGCGCTCTGGGCCCAGGAGAACGTGCCTGATGCCAAGAACATAAGCGTACAGTGGATCTTCCTATCCAACGGGACGTACATCAGGGATGCCGTTCAGCAGTCCCTTCTGGAGCAGAACCGTGACCTCCTCCTCGGGGAGCTGGAGTCCCTTCTGAAGGATGATGCCCTCCCCAGAGAGACTCTCGGATGCTCCTACTGCCAGTACCGGACCCAATGCCCCAGGTTCCTCCACGAGCTCTCCCTGGACACTCCTGAGAGGATGTCCCTGGACGCGGGGGTCAGGCTCGTGGACGAATATGCCGAGCTCACGGAGAAGATCAATGCGCTAGAGAGCAGGAAGAAGGTCCTGGAGACCAAGAGGGGCGCCGTAATGAACGAGATAATAGCCTTCGCCGACGCCAACGGCTTCATGTCCGTCACAGGGCATACCGAGAAGGTCCTGGTCAAGCACGAGAAGAAGGTGGACCTTCCTGAGGACAAGACCGAGCTCATAGACAAACTGAAGTCCAAGGGCCTGTATGACGGACTTAGCATGGTCAACTACTCCAAGCTCCGGTCGGACATCGCCAAGGGCGCCGCCGATCCGGAGATAGCTAGCATGGCTAGGATCAGCAGGGTCGACAAGCTGTACATGAAGCGCAGGCGACCGGATCGCCCGCACTCGGTTACCTTTATTAGAGGCTACATATAGGGTCCCGCCGCAGAGGACACCATATGACCGGATTCGAAGAGCTCGGGGTAAACAAGAAGCTGTGCAAGGCCGTCAACGACATGGGCTGGAACGAGCCGACGCCGATTCAGCAGCGCTCGGTACCGGAAGGGCTGAAGGGCAGGGATCTCTTCGGAGAGGCCCAGACGGGCACCGGTAAGACCGGGGCATATTCGCTCATTGTCCTCGGCAGGACGAAATCCGGCGACAACCTGCCGACCACCGCTGTCCTCGCCCCCACTCGCGAGCTCGCCGACCAGGTCTCCAAGGAGATGGGGAACCTGGCAAGATACACCGGCCACATGGTCGCCGCCATATACGGCGGCGCATCCTACGGTAAGCAGATAGAGGCGTTGGAAGCGGGCTGCGACGTGGTCGTCGGGACGCCCGGCAGGATCCTGGATCTGCATGGGAAGGGCATACTCGACCTGAGCAGGATAAAGGAACTGGTACTGGACGAGGCCGACAGGATGCTGGACATGGGCTTCGTGGAGGATATCGAGAACATCATATCCCTGACTCCCTCCTCCAGACAGACGCTGATGTTCTCGGCCACGCTCTCCGATGAGGTCCGCGGCATAGCGAAGAGGTCCATGAAGGCTCCGCTGGAGATCTCCGTATCCCATGACAAGCCCGTCACCGATCTCGTCAGGCAGTATTATATCGAGACTCCGCGCAACAAGAAGATAGATCTTCTGAGGGACATCATGGCGAACGGGAACCCTAAGATCCTCGTGTTCTGCTCCACCAAGATCATGGTCGATGACCTTTACGAGGGATTCAGTAGAGAAGGCATGAAGATAGGGGCCATCCACGGCGACATGCCCCAGCTCAGAAGGGAGAGGACGATCAGAGGATTCAAGAACAACAGGATGAAGGTGCTTGTGGCGACCGATGTCGCCGCAAGGGGGTTGGACATAGACGACATCGAATGCGTGGTCAACTACGATGCCCCGATAGACCCGGAGACCTACACCCACCGCATCGGTCGCGCGGGACGCGCCGGCAGGACCGGCGTCTCGATAACCTTCGTGACCTCCATGGAGGACCGCCGCATTCCGGCATACGAGGAGTTCATGGGCACGAAGGTCGAGAGGATTACTAGGAAGCAGCTGTCCAAGATCCGGATCGACAATCCCGAGCTGAAGGCGCTCCATGCCGATGAGGTCCAGCCCGAACAGCCTGCGGTCTCTCACAGGAAGAAGGCCGACACCGCCAAAAGGAAGGACTCTGTGATCAGCGAGGACATGTCGATCATCTCCCTGGACATCGGAAAGACCTCCGAGGTGAACCGCACCGATCTGGTATCCTTCGTGTCCGGCGTCTCCGGGATCCCCGGGGACATGATAGGGCGCATAGGCATCTCGTCCAAGACATCGTTCATCGAGGTCCCCTCCGAAAAAGCGGACGATATCATCAGGGCCCTGAACGGCGCCCGCCTGAACGGGAAGAGGGTGAAGGCAGGCTACGCCCCGAGGAAGGAGAGGTACAAGGACAAGCTCGCGAAGAAGGACCGATCGTGCCGTAATGCCCAAGCTTCCAATCCTCATATTTATAATATATAACCGGATGCCCCATCAGAAAGAAAGGTTGCCTGTGTCGAGTCGCAGGCAGTTGTTTCAGATCAGTGGTTCATATGATCTCAGATTTCACAGAAATAGGTATACCTGAAGATATCGCGAAGGCAATGGATGACATGGGATGGTCGGAACCCACCCCTATCCAGGTCTGTTCGATCCCCATGGGTCTCGAGGGCTTCGACATGTTCGCCCAGGCCCAGACCGGAACCGGTAAGACCGGGGCCTACGGATCGATCGTCCTCGGCACCATAGAGTCGGGCAAGAAAGTCCCCTCCGCCATAGTCCTCGTTCCCACGAGGGAGCTCGCGAACCAGGTCGCAGGAGAGCTGACGAAGCTCGCGAAGTACACCAAGCATGTCACCCTCCCCATCTACGGAGGGGCCAGCATCGAGGGTCAGATCAAGAAGCTGCAGAACGGCTGCGACATCGTGGTCGGGACGCCCGGCCGTGTCAGGGACATGGTCACCAGGAAGGTCCTGAACCTCACCGAGATAACCACGATGGTGCTGGACGAGGCCGACAGGATGCTGGACATGGGTTTCATCGAGGATATCGAGTACATCCTGAAGAGCATGCCCTCCAAGAGGCACACCCTCCTCTTCTCCGCCACCATGCAGGAGAACGTCAAGCAGCTCGCATACGACTACATGACCATGCCCAAGGAGATTTCCGTCTCCCAGGACGAGGTGGTGCTCGACAATATCAAGCAGTACTACATCTCCGTCGGCAGGAGGAACAAGTCGTGGGCCCTGTGCAGGATACTCGACATAGACCAGCCCAAGGCGCTCATCTTCTGCCAGACCAAGAAGATGGTCGACGTCCTCGAGGATAGGCTCAAGCAGCTGGACTACAAGATCGAGGCCATCCACGGCGACATGCCCCAATTCAAGAGAGAGAGGGTCATCAAGGACTTCAAGGGCGAAGGGGTCGACGTGCTCATCGCCACCGACGTCGCCGCCAGAGGACTGGACATTGACGACATCACATACGTGATCAACTACGACATGCCCGATGACATCGACACCTACATCCACCGCATAGGCAGGACTGGAAGGGCCGGGAAGGAGGGTACAGCCGTATCCTTCGTCACCTCCGAGGAGAAGCACCTGGTGAAGGAGTTCGAGATGCGCACGGGAATGGACATCCAGAAGAGGGACGTCCCCGAGGCCGAGGAAGGCACCAAGGACACCATCAGGAAGGTCGTTGACTACGACCAGATCTCCGATGTGTTCGGCATGTGCAAGTTCGAGGTCAACCTCGGAAGGAACGACGGCTTCAAGAAGGTCAGCCTTGCGGACTTCATCATCCGCAACGCGAGGATCAGGGAGGTCTCCGTCGGTAAGATCGAGCTCGGCGACGATTCCTCCATCGTCGAGGTCCACAAGGACTTCGGCAACAGGATGACCATGGACCTCACGAAGACCAAATACAAGTCCAAGAGGGTCACCGTCCGCGTCATACAGGACTGATCCCCATACTTGACCGGAACCCATGGGCCGTGCAGCATCGGATGCCACCGAAGGTTTTATCGAGACCGCCCGGAATCGATCGGCATGGACGCTGACACGGCCCTCGAGGCGCTGGACCTTATCTGCAGGCATTTCGACCTGAAGAAGACGGAAGGTATCGGATACGAAGGGATCACCCCATATCAGATACTCGTATCCACGATACTCTCCCAGCAGACCACCGAAAGGAACTCCCGCAGGGCCAGCCAGCAGTTGTTCTCCGAATATCCCGATGCGGAATCCGTCTATGGAGCGGATCCCGACCGGATCGAGGAGCTTGTGTTCTGTTCGGGATACTATAGGCAGAAGACACGCAGCATAGTTGCCGTCACCAGATGCATCATGGAGGAACATGACGGGAAGGTCCCCGACGATCCGGACGAGCTCATGGGCCTGCCGATGGTCGGCAAGAAGACCGCGGCGTGCGTGATGAAATACGCATTCGGACGTCCCTCCGTCATAGTCGACACCCACATCAACCGCGTATCGAACAGGCTGGGCATATCCGAATCCAAGAGGCCCGAGGACACTCAGGCCGCCATCGCGGAAAAGATACCCCAGGACAGATGGGATGACCTGGACATCGGATTCATCATGCTCGGCAGGACCTGTTGCCGTCCCAGATCCCCCTGCTGCGGCGAGTGCCCCGTCGATACACTGTGCGAGCACCGCGGACTGTGAGATCGCTGGAAATCGTCCAGCCGCACCAAGTTGGGCCTCCGCTTCAGGAATGACCTCTGATCCCCCTGCTGGACCGTATCTGTGTCCTTCAGATGCCCTAGCAGGAGAGGCGAATCCACGTCGTGGAGGGAATAGTTCTCGAAGGCCTTGTTCGGATTGGAGTTCGCGTAGCAGTATTTGCATCCGTTCAGACAGGTGTCGTACCAGCCGATGTCCCTGCTCTCGATGCAATGGCATCCGTTCCTCATCCCCCTGTGCTTGAGGTCCCTGAACCCCATGCCGTTGGCCTCCCCCAGGACCTCCAAGGTCATGCATCCCGAGCGCCCTATGCCGAACCTCGAGTAATCCGTATCGGTTCCGCAGATCTGGATGCTCAGCCCGCATTCGCCGGCGATCCTGCCCAAGGCCTCGGCAAGGACGTCCATGTCCTCCTGAGTGAGAGGGATTATCTCCGGCATGTTGAACAGAAGCTTGTCGTACATGTCCACGAAGCTGAACACGCAGTTCCTCACATACGGGGCGATCTCCCTGGCCATGCGGGAGAATGTCTCGATGTGCCTCTCGACCGTGTACCTCTCGGTCAGGAGCACGGGGTCGTACCTCCAGGTCAGCCTCTGCCTGCCCACAATCGAGGAGAGCTCCTTCAGGGTCGAGATGCTTTCCTCGATCGACGGCACTCCTGGTTCCACGTCCTTGCCGTAGGCGGTGATGGTGTAGAAGAAATAGCTGCCGAAGCGGTCGGTTATCCTGTGAATATCCTTCAGGATGGGCTCGTAGTTCTTCGAGCAGAACAGGACGCAATCCACCTTGTCAGGGGTCAGTTCGTAGCGGTTCACCTTGTCCGGGAACTGGGGGTTGCGGGAGAGTACGTATCCCTCCTCGAACCTCCTCAGAAGCCATGGCGCGAAGTACTGGACGGTGTCCGTCCTGCCGCCTGTGTTGATGATCATAGAAGATGCCGGGAGGACCCCGGCAAATGAGTTTCACTGCTCGATGAGAACGAGCACGTCGCCTATCTGAATGGTCTCGACGGATTTCCCCTCGAGCATCAGCGCCTTCTCGAGCTGGAAGAACTCTGCGGGAACGGACAGCTTCTCGCCGTCCGCATCGATCTCCAGCGATCCGGACTCCAGCTTGGCGGCGGCATCCTTGACGTCCATGGCCGCGACAGCGGAGACTATGGCCTTCGCCTGTCCCTTGTAAGCGGGTCCGAGCTTGGCGTGCACCGGCTTGACCCCGATGACCTCCTCGCTCAACTTGGCCTCCGCCTCGACCTTGACCTCCTTGGCCTTGGTGGTGTCCTTCAGATCCTCCACGGATTCCGCCAGGAATCCGAGGTCCTTGCCGACGAACTCGATCATGGACAGCTCCTGGTTGAGCGCGATCTTCTTCTCGCCCTTCCAAGCGCGGATCTGGGCGATGACCTCGGCGAGCTTCTCTCCGTCGGACTCCGCCTTCTCATCGATGAAGATTGGCTGGGGCCAGCTGGTCAGGTGGATGGAGACGCCGCCGTCGATCTGCTTGAGATGGGACTGATAGACCTCCTCTGATATGTGGGGCATCATGGGGGCCAGGAGCTTCATGCTACCCAGCAGGACGTTGTACATGGTGTACCTGACAGCGTCGTCGTCCCTTCCCTTGACCATCTCGATGTAGTTGTCTGCGAGCTCGTGCCAGATGAAATCCTCCAGGACCCTCATGGCCTTGTCGAACTCGTAGACCTCCATGGAGTCGGTGACCTCCTTGACGGTCCTCGAGTACTTGCTGATGATCCATTTGTCGGAGAGCCTGAGCGAATCGCAGCTCTTCGGCACGTCATGGATGAATCTGGATGCGAACTGGCCGATGTTGTAGACCTTGTTGCATATCTTGCTCCCGCGGATGACGTCCTTCTCCCTGAATGCGGTATCCATTCCGAGGGAGCAGGTGGTGACGTAGTACCTGAGCGCATCGGCACCGTACTTCTGGAGGATCGGGATGGGATCGATGACGTTCCCTATCGAAGAGTGCATGGGGGTCCCGTCGGGGGCCATGATGAACCCGTGGATCATGATGTTCTCCCATGGGATGGAATTCTCGATCTGGTCCGCCCTCAGGATCGAGTAGAACGCCCAGGTCCTGATGATGTCGTGGGACTGCGGCCTCAGCGACATGGGGAACAGCTTCTTGTGCAGCTCCTCGTCCCTTCCCCAGAAGGTGTTGTAGAGCGAGGACCCGGAGGAATCCATCCATGTGTCGAAGACATCCGTGCATCCGATGAGGTCGCCGCCGCACTTGGGGCACTTCTCCACCGGGGGCTTGTCCAGGGTAGGATCGCAGTAGCACATCTCCTCCGTGGCGCAAACCGCATGGCCGCACTTCTCGCACTCCCATACGGGTATGGGCGTTGCGAACACGCGCTGCCTGCTGAGGACCCAATCCCAGCTGAGGGAGTTGGTCCAATCCTGGAGCCTGACCTTCATGAACTCGGGGAACCAGTTGATCTCGTCCGCCCTCTTCAGGATCTGCTCCTTGAAATCGGTGGTCTTGAGGAACCATTGGGGGACCTGCAGGAACTCGATGGGCGTGTGGCATCTCCAGCAGATGGACACCTGCTGGGGGTTGTCCTCCTGCTTGACCATGAAGCCCTGGTCCTTGAGGTCCTGTATGGCGGCCTCCCTGGCCTCGAGCACGGGCATGCCCTTGTACTTGCCGGCGAGCTCGGTCATCTTGCCCTGCTCGTCGATACCCTTCTCCATCTCGAAGTGGTACTTCATCGTCCACTCGAGATCGTCCTTGTCACCGATGGTACAGATCATCACGTTCCCGGTACCGTAGTCCATCTTGACCTTGGGGTCGGAGATGATCTTGACCTTCCTTCCGAAGAGAGGGGTTACGAGCTCCTTCCCGACGAGGACGGACTTCTCCTTGTCATCGGGGTGGACGGCCACTGCCTTGCATGTGCACAGGAGCTCGGGCCTGGTGGTCGCGATAAGCATGTATTCGTCCTTGTTGTCGGCGAAGTAGAACTTGATGTAATTCAGCTTGTTGACGTTGTCCCTGTACTCGACCTCGGCGTCCGCCAGAGCGGTCATACAGCTGGGACACCAGTTGACTGGGAAGTTAGCCTTGTAGACGAGCCCCCTCTTGAACAGGTTGACGAAGGACAGCTGGGTGATCCTCCTGTAGTAGGGCGCGTCCGTCTGGTAGTAGATGCTGGGATCCATGGATTCGCCGAGCATCTCGTAATCGTGGGTCATCTGCTCGATGAAGCCGTTGGCGAACTCCTCGCAGAGCCTCCTGTACTCCTGCCTGGGAGTGTCGAGCTTGTTGATGTGGTGCTTCTTCTCCACCTTGACCTCGATAGGGGTCCCGTTCACGTCGAAGCACAGGGGGAAGAACACGTTGAATCCGTTCATCCTCTTGTAACGGGCCGCGAAATCGATCATTGAGTATCCGGTGGCATGCCCCAGGTGGAGCGGTCCGGATGTGTATCTGGGTGGACAGTCGATGCTGAATACCGGCTTTTCGGAGTTGGGGTCGAAACGGTAGTGCTTGTCGTCCCTCCACATCTCCTGCCAGCGTTTCTCGATAGAAGCTGAATCGTATGCCATGGCTAACGGGCGGACGTAGAGACTGTTCTTATATAACCTATTCTCGCGCCTGCACGGGAAGTGTCTCCCCGACGGTCCTGACCGTCGGAACATACCACGGACGTGCGATCCGCGCGTCGTATCGGTACGTCGCCTCGTCCCCTTGCCCTTGCGAGACCTGACCATGACATCCACGACCACCTCACCCAGATTAGGGTTCTCGAACACCCCGCGGTGATCCAGCACGAAACCGCATTTCTCCAGCACCCTCCTGGATGCCGGATTGGACCCCTGGGTCTGCGCCCAGACCTTGGGCGTTCCCGAGGATAGGGCGGATGAGACGACCGCCTCCAGGACCTCGGTGGCGTAGCCGCGGTTCCAATGCTCCATGCCTATCCAGTAACTGACCTCGGCGTCCTTAGGGGACGCCTTGAGTATCTGAGGGGATCTGCGCAGGCGTATGCACCCTATGGGGCGGTCCGCACCCCTGCGTACGATGGCGAACGTATCGGGAGAGGAGAGGTCGGACCTGATGACAGTGAGGGCCTCGTCGGCATCGCCAATGGGCCTCAACCCCGCGGATGCCGCGAACGAAGGGTCCCTGAGCAATTCGAACAGGGCAACGGCATCAGCTTCGGTCCATCCCCTGAGGCAGAGGCGCTGCGTCTCTGTAACGACGTGTCCGCTCGAAAAACATACCATTTGTAACGTGGGGAACATTATGTGCCCGTAGAAAACGGTTCCCGTTATCGCCCTAACAACAATGGTTAAAAATAATAGGGGGGTACCCTTTTGCAATGAACCAATATACGAACAAATACCTCATCGACCGCCAGGGTGAATTCGAATCCTCAGCGAGGAGTTACCCTAGGAAGTTCCCGGTTGCACTTGCAAAGTCCAAGGGTTCTTGGGTTGAAGACGTGGAGGGTAAACGTTATCTGGATTTCCTTAATGGTGCTGGAACCCTCGCGTTGGGCCACAACGATGAGGAGGTCAGCAAGGCCATGATCGAGCTGATCCAGTCCAATGCCCCCCTGCACACGCTGGACCTCATGACCCCTGCCAAAGAGACGTTCGTTGACACATTATTCTCAGTCATCCCCGAGGAACTCGCCAAGAAGGCCAAGATCCAGTTCTGCTCCCCTTCGGGGACCGATGCCGTCGATGCCGCGATCAAGCTGTGCAAGACGGCCACAGGAAGGAGCACCGTCATCTCCTTCTCCGGAGGATACCACGGTATGAGCCACGGGGCCATGGCGCTCACAGGCAACCTCACCGCCAAGACCAACGTGGCCAACATCATGCCCGGTGTCCAGTTCATGCCCTACCCCTACTCCTACCGCTGCCCCATGGGCCTGGGCGGAGAGGCTGGTACGAAAGCTTGCATCAACTACTTCGAGCGCCTGCTCAAGGACCCCGAGGGAGGGGTCACCAAACCCGCCGCCGTCATACTGGAGGCCATCCAGGGCGAGGGAGGGGTGGTTCCCGCGCCGCCGGAGTTCCTCCAGGCTGTCCGCAGGGTCACCAAGGAGCTCGGGATCCCGCTCATCTGCGACGAGATCCAGTGCGGAATGGGACGCTCCGGGAAGATCTTCGCCTTCGAGCACGCCGGGATCGTCCCCGACGTGATCCTCATATCCAAGGCTGTGGGCGGAGGACAGCCCATGTCTGTCGTGGTCTACGACAAGGCCCTCGATGCCTGGACCGCCGGATCCCATGCCGGTACGTTCCGCGGCAACCAGCTCGCCATGGCGGCAGGGACCATAGTCCTGAAGAGGATCAGCGACCCCAAGTTCCTCGCCGAGGTCACCCGCAAGGGCGACTACATGAAATCACGCTTGCTGAAGCTCCAGAAGGAGGTCTCCATCATCGCGGACGTCCGCGGTATCGGCCTCATGCTGGGAATTGAATTCATCGACCCCAACGGTCCCAAGGACCTCATGGGCCACCCGCAGCCCTGCGGGGAGATCTCCGCCCGTATCCAGCGCATCTGCCTGGAGAACGGCCTCATCATGGAGAAGGGAGGACGCTACGGTTCCGTAATGAGATGCCTCTGCCCCCTCAACATAACCGACGAGGAGATCGACATGGCCATGGACATCTTCGCGAAGGCCGTCAAAGAGGTCGATGCGGATGTCTGCCACTGAGCCCCTGTTGCTGTCCGAGACGGATGACGTCAGGGACGCCTTCTCCCGCATGATCAGGGAGACCCTCGACGCCATTTACCGCTCGTATTCGGATGACAGCGCATTCTCCGGGATCGGCCCTTACGAGCTGAGGGAGAAGATAGGCGATCTGGGTTTCCTCCCCGCCAAGGGAAAGGGCTTCGAGAAAGTCCTGGAGGAGACCGAGAGGGACATCCTGCCCCACATGCTCCGCACCTGGTCCACCAAGTACATGCCCCATCTCCATTCCCCGGTGCTCACCGAGAGCATCTGCTCCGAGCTCATCATAGCCTGCTTCAACGACAGCCTGGACAGCTGGGACCAGGGTCCCGCCGCCACCGAGCTCGAGGAGAGCATGGTCCACGGTCTGATGGGACTCTTCGGGTTCCCCGAGGAAGGATCGGACGGTTGCTTCACATCCGGAGGCTCCCAGTCCAACATATCCGCTATCATCGCGGCCCGCGACTGGTACTGCGCGAAGAAATTCGGATGGGACGTCAAGATGGACGGTCTCCCTCCCGAGTACACGAAGCTCCGCATCTACACGTCGGAGATATCCCACTTCTCGATGGACAAGGCCAGCCACATCCTCGGGATAGGTTACAGGGCCGTCCGCAAGATACCCGTGGATTCCAGATGCAGGATCGACCTCAAGGCGTTCGAGAAGATGCTGGAGGAGGACACCGCGGCAGGGCTGTATCCCTTCTGCGCAGTGGCCACGTTCGGCAGCACCGACTTCGGTTCCATCGACGATGCCGCAGGGATGAGGAAGCTGTGCGACCGCTACGGGATGCACCTCCACGCCGATGCGGCCTACGGGTCGGGACTCATCATGAGCGGGAGGTACAAGGACAGGATCTCCGCCATATCGCAGTGCGACTCCATAACCGTGGACTTCCACAAGATGTTCCTTCTCCCGATATCCTGCTCGGCCATACTGATGAGGGACGGGGAGAGGCTGAAATGCTTCGAGCTGCACGCCGACTACCTCAACCGTGAGGAGGATGAGGAGGACGGCTACATCAACCTCGTCGGCAAATCCATGCAGACCACCCGTCGCTTCGACGCGCTCAAGGTGTTCATGGCATTCCAGACCAGAGGCGTCAACGGCTATGCCGCCATAATCGACAAGGCTGTCGGCAACGCATCGTACTTCTTCGACAGATTGTCTGCCGATCCGGCATTCATCGCCCCGGTGGAACCCGAGCTGTCATCGGTGGTCTTCGCGCTGAAGGACGGGGATGAGGTCAACAAGAAGGTCAGGCGTAGGCTCCTGTCCGAAGGAACGGTCATCGGCCAGACCGTGATGGATGGCCGCGTCATGCTCAAGTTCACACTCCTGAACCCCAATCTGGAGCCCTCTCAGATCGATGCCATCATCAAGAGGATCAAGGAGCTCGGCGCCGAGTGCAAATCCTGCTGACCGATACCGTTTGTACATGGCGGCTGATGTTATGCGTTCGCTCTTTACTTCAGTACGCAGAAGATCCAAAATATCTAGATGTTGACCGGTAACTAAGGTGGCTAATCTACCTCATGGACCTGGTTGGATAAGATTACCGGCAGGTCCAATAACCATTATTAGAGAATAATGGGATGCGAGCGGGGATGTTAGAGCCTGCTGACGTCGAGACGCTGCGCCTGGTCATGAGAGAGCGCATAGGGGCGGACATGTGCCTGCTGGACGACATACGCGACGAGCTGAAGGACTTCAAGCGCAATGTCAAGGCGATCAGCCCGTACTCTTCCAATACGATATCCATAGTCGGGACCGACGGAGGGAACAACAATCTGAAATTCGATCCCTTCGTGGTGCACGTCATCCGTGTGGTGGACTCCAACAATGTCGAGTACTACATGGATGTCATCACCCCTACGATGCCCATAGATCAATTGGACAACAAGATAAGGGGTCGCAACGATGCTCTCAAGAGGATGATGGACTTTCTGGGCGTGGACTCCATCACCAAATTGTCCCATGTGATCAAATACACCAAACCAGGCGATCCGGTATCCCCTTCGTGGATCCAGGTGTACAGGGAATTGGTGGAATGGGCAACGCTCTTCTCCCTGGTAAGGGACCGCGACTACGCATCGGATACCCTCATCGTTTTCGACGGGAATCTCAGGAGCAAGGTCTTTTCGGGCATACTATTCAACAAGCTGAAGACCGGGATAGAGGAAGCTGTGAGAGAGAAGGAGGCCAAGAACCACTGCAAGCTTTATGTGGTGGGCGTGGCCAAGCACAGCAAGGTCCTGGACAGGTACAGGCTTGCGATGCATATCGAGAAGGTCATGAAGACCCCCTACCCCTGCTACGGTATGGTGCCCCGCTCCATGGAGGAAAAGGCGTACATATGGTCGGAGTATGCGCGCGACGACAGCTTCGACGGGAAGGGGGAAATCAACAAGTTCGTGGCCGGGAAGATGTTCCTAGTGAAGTTCGGGAACAAGCCCGACGACCCCATATGGCCCGTTGACATCCTGATGTCACAGGTGGATGAGTGCGACCGGATACTGGGATACCTTCTGAACGATGCTATCTACGGTTTCCCCATTCCCTGGTATCCCATGAGCCTGCAGAAGGCGCACCTCAACTCCGCCCTTGTGGACTTCGACATGACGATCGTTCAGGACGAGATCATGAATTCGATCAGAACGGCCCTGGGGGACAAATCGGAGAGATTCGATCATTTCCTTCTGACGGATGACGATATCTCCCAGCGCAGATACGGGAGAGGATTACGATGATTACCACACTGTTTGATACGAATGAGTCGATAGGCGTATTCAAGGGATTCGTCGAAGGAGGCATGGAGTTCCATGCCGACCTGGTACTCCCTTACAAGAAGAACATGACCAACCGTCCTATGCACG
>Ga0310786_10001630_pt1 | contig 36049 bp, 36 predicted proteins | sample AusTroGonzalo_MG_FD_203881 | JGI IMG/M metagenome (GOLD analysis project Ga0310786, IMG submission 203881) | Bovine rumen microbial communities from tropical cattle in Woodstock, Queensland, Australia - Gonzalo_03 (v2) (version 2) | ecosystem: Host-associated > Mammals > Digestive system >... | reverse complement strand
GTCCGGTGTGAGCCGTGATGAGTTTGAATTTATCATATCTAAATAATCTTATGAGAACAGTAGCAAAAGTTTGGGAAGGCGCGTCAGAGGATGCCAGGCATGACATGGTGACGCGGATTATGAGTCAGGGCAAGGTGGCGCCGTCCACAGTATACATGTGGATGCGTGGAGATCGTAAGCCACAGCATCTGTACCAGAAGCTGATACAGAGCACCATCCAGAGAGTGACAGGTGACAGTATTCCTCTGACCGAATTATTCCCACAGCAATGAAAGATGACCTATGTATAGTGGTGATTCCGTACAATGGTAACGGAGCACAGGGTAATGAGTTGAAGCTGGCCATCAGAGGGTGGGTTACTCATTTCTGTCACAGTAACTTTAAGATAGTTCTGGTGGGGGAGAATCTGCCTAAGGAATTTGATGGGCATGACTGGATGGTGCTTATGGAGAGTAAGCGCGTGCCTGAGCGTGCCGGCAGTTACCGGCAGCACCTGGATTATGTAAACTGTTTCCTTAAGGTGTATGAGCGTTTTGGAGATCAGACCAGCGGTTTCATTTTCACAGCTGATGATGTGTATGCTGTGAATGATTTTGACCTGGCAGATGTGCAGGTTCTGAAGGCTCATGCTTCGTCATTCTGCGGAGATCCAACCAGTACAAACGGCTGGAAGCGTGACATGGCCAAGACCAGGGCACTACTGGACCGTGAGTTTTTGCCGTGTGTGAACTACACAACTCACCTGCCTCAGTGGTATGACTGGGAGAGGCTGCTGATGATATATGCTCTATACGGCATGCGCACGGAGAGCTATGTATTTGAGAACGTCTACTACAACCATTATTGTGGCAGGAGACTGCCGGAACTTCTGGACGGCAATGATCGTTACCGTCTGGGCGTATGGAGTAAGGATGACGTAAAGAAGGTGCCGGAAGCTATGCTCCATAAGATATGGATAGTGAACAGCGTGGATGGATGGAGCCGTGAGCTGGAGGATAGATTATGCAAACATTATGATGACTGGAGTATATGATTAAGAAGGATGATATTTTTATGGCCACTGAGGGCGGTAAGACTGTCATTGTTCATTACTATCCTCAGGCATCGGCCTGCTTTGCCGGCAGAGGTAAAAACTTCAAGATCCGTGATGATGACCGTAATCCTTCCTGTACCGTTTTTGAGAAGGAGGGTGTGTGGTTCATCCAGGATAAGGGCGGCAGTGATACCAAGGCTTATACGGCCATTCAGCTGGTGCAGCGTGAGGAACACCTGACATTTGCCCAGGCCATTGAGTGGATAGCCGCCAAGTTCGCTCCCCATCTGCTGGGTGAGAAAACGGTGAGCACCAAGCCTCAGCCTAAGATGGAGGAGGTGAAGGCTCAGGATATGATATCGGTGCAGCACCGGCAGTCCGGAGAGTTCAGCCAGATGGAGCTGGATATGCTGGGATACAAGATCACTCCGGAGCTTTGCAAGGATCTGCATCTGGAGCCGCTGGACTCCTATATCACAGCTAAGAACCAGAAGGGTAAGAGTTATAAGATATCGGCCACTGAGAACTATCCCATCTACTACTACAATTACGGGACCTGGGGCAAGATATACCAGCCGCTGGGTGATATCAGGTTCCTGTATGTAGGGCAGAAGCCGGAGAATTTTGTATTCGGTGATAACGCCTTCATGCTGGCCTATGAGAGAGCCAAGAACGGTATTTATCCGGGTAGTCCGGATGAGAAGCCTAAGGGCGGTGATGAAGAGGAGGAAGGCATAGAGGTACCGGCCAAGTTCAAGCATCTGATTATCTGCTCAGGTCCCAGTGACGCGCTTAACGTGCGTGGTGCCAATATGGACTATCATGTGTGCTGGCTCAATTCCGAGACGGCGGATCTGAGTGAGTTTGAACATGCCAATATGGAGCATATTGCCGAGAAGCTGTATATTCTGTATGACATTGATGAGACCGGCCTGGCTAACATGTACCGGATAGCGCTGCGTTACCTGGATCTGCGTATCATCCAGCTGCCTGCTGAACTGAAGCGCTTCAATGACCGTAAGGGTAAGCCGTGCAAGGATGCGAAGGATTTCTTTGTGCATTTCCGCCGTCCGGAGAATCCCAATCCCAGGAGCCTCTTTGCAGACCTGGTTAAACTCTCCGGCAGCCTCATGTTCTGGACCAGGAAGGAGACTAGAACCGGGTGGCAGTATGATGTCAATAACGAGCAGATGTATTCCTTCCTGAGCGCAGCAGGATTCCATAAGATTGCCACTCCTGCAGAGAAGAAGGGATACTCCTACTGCTTCGTCCAGGATAACGTGGTGACGCTCATTGATGAGTCTGCCATAGGCAGCATGTGTGCCAGCCATCTGATGGAGTATCTTAAGACTCATCCTAAGTACTGGAGCCAGCAGCTGGCCAACTGTCTGTACCGATCTGCCCAGATGGAGGCCAAGTCCCTGAGTCACCTGCAGACGGTTCAGCCTGACTTCAAGAATTGGGATGCGGAGAAGGATATCCTATTTTTCCAGAACGGCATATTCTGTGTAACCAAGAAGGGTATAAGCCGCATGAAGCCGGATGACTGTCCGTGTATGGTATACAGTAACAAGATTCTGCCGTATGACTTTGCCATAGAGGAGCCGTTTTTTGATATTGACTACTCCGATGAGATGAAAACGCTTATGGCTCGCCTTCGCGCCTATGCTCCCCAGTCCCCTGAATATTTTGCTACGCAAAAAGAAATTGACGCTCTGAACACTAGTGGGAAGTACCGGCTGATTATCAAGCGAACAGACCTCTCTTTTATGAAATATCTCTATAATACCGGCAGAACTTACTGGCGTAAGGAGGAGGCAGGCATCCAGCTGAGTCAGGATGAGAAGGCAGAGCAGGATCTGCATTTCATAAACAAGGTAATGGCGCTGGGTTATATGCTGACCAAGCATAAAAATGCAGGACAGCCGTATGCTGTATTCTGCATGGAGACCGAACAGAGTGAGGAAGGTACTCATCTGGGTGGTACCGGTAAGTCACTGTTTGCATCTTCTATGGAGGTGATGCGCACGCAGCTCTTCATTGACGGCCAGGGCATGGAGCAGAAGAATGACCAGTTCATGCTGCAGGGTGTCAAGCCAGGTATTACGGATTACATCTTCATTGATGATCTGAACCGGACCGTGGATCTGCATAAGTTCATGCCTATGATTACCGGTAAGATGGTGGTCAATCCCAAGAACACAGCTGCCTTCCTGATCAACTTCAGTGACTCTCCCAAGGTCATCTTTACCAGTAACCATGCGGTCAAGGGTTTTGATGCTTCGCTCAGGCGCCGTACCTGGTTCTGTGCATTCAGTGACTACTATCATGCGGATGATCTCCAAAGAGGTATGAAGGAGAGGTCTCCACTCTCTGAGTTCGGAAAAAACCTGATATCGGATTACGATGATAAGGAGATGAACAGCTTTATGAACTTCCTTATGAACTGCATGACCGTATGGAAGAGAATAGGTGTCCGGATCCAGCCTCCGATGAAGGAGATTGAGAAGCGTATCATGCAGCGTGACCTGACTGATGAGTTCCTGTTCTGGGCGGATGAATACTTTACTGAGGAGAGGCTGAACTGCCTGGTGAATAAGGATGAGGCATTTGATGCTTATAAGCAGACTCTGAATCCCAAGTTTGCCCAGATGATGAAGGCCAGGACCTTCAAGCAGAAGGTAATCATGTACTGCAGCTATAAGGAATGGAAGTTCAATCCACAATCCATGCTGATTAGTGAGACCGAGAAGAGCCGTAATGACATACGCCGTAAGGTGGATGGTAAGGAGTGCTACTTCTTTTATATTGATACGAAGGGTACCGTCTCGGACACTCCTTCGGCGTCAAAACTCATAAACCGGGAAACGGAGGTGTCAAATGATGAGCCTCCATTTTAACGAATCGGCCTCTGGGGGGTGTCTGAGGGGGGTAACAACTTTCCTCAAAAAATAACTCCATTTTCTCTGACTTTTTGACGCGGAGAGTAAATAAAGTATCATAATTTATTGAAAATAAGATATTTAAACCGCGTCAAAACTCGGCGTCAAAACCGCGTCAATGGAAAGTAACTGACGCAGAAGGCTTTTAAGAGGGTTTTTTCTCCGGAAAGTTTTGACGCCACACAGTATCAGAGAGTTAAGTGGTTTTTTAATGATTTTGAGTGTCAAACGGCGTCAAACAATTTTGACGCGGATAATAGACTGATTATTAACCTATTGTAAAAGCGGCGTCAAAGCGTCAAAACTTTTGCACTTTTTGAACTTGAGAAGAAAAACAGCAAAAAATGGAGAGAATTGCGAGGCCATTGGGCATTACTCAAAACATAGGCGGTGAAAGCCGTAAACTCTGGTACTATAACTATGTGCCGGAGGGTATGCGTGAAGCCAGACCTGAGGAACTTCATTACGGTCTGCTGGTACTGCATAAATGTGTGGAGTCAGAAGGCTACCACACTCTCTACGTGGATGATCAGGATATCCCTATTCTTAAGAATAAGATACGTGCAGGGTATCCTGTATATGTCAAGGACTACAGTAATATGAACAAGTAATTTTGTGTGGACTATGAAAGGAATGGTTCTGGATGTGAATGTAGGCACCTTCCTCCGTCAGTGGGTAATACAATCGGAAGGCTCTGACTGTGTGCAGCTGGGAAGGACATCTGATCTCTGGAATATGGTCAAGAGTAACCTGGTTGTGGCCAGCGCCACAGACATGTCAATGATTGCCAAGGCTGATGAGTGTATACATGTGTATCTTTATGACTGCAAGGGACGCTCCAGCTGGAACGCCGTGGATCAGAAGAAAATCTATATGAATACCATGTTCCGGTGCTACATGACGGAGCAGGGACATTACTATTTCCGGCGTTACCTGGAACGGCAGTTGAAGGTGGAGTTCTATGCTTACATGCTGGGGAACTTCAACACCGGTGAGCGTAAGATCAGTGATACCATCACGGATTTCCTTATAGATTTCCAGCTGCCTATTGACAATAAGAGGATAGCAGCTCTTACCAAAGCATGGTACCGGTTCCGCCTTACAACTGATAAAAATTTCCGTGTTCCCATCTTTTTTTAATCCTCGTAACGTCTTGATTTTATTAACATTAAATACATAATTATGGCTAAATTGGGTATATCGAAAATTGAGTGTGTCGACATATCGAATGTGTCGGATTACTCATTCTTGCCGGGCGGAACCAGAGTGAAGTTAAGCAGCTTCATCTCCGGTGATCCTGAATGGCTCACTCTCAAACAGACACAGGATACCGTCCAGCTCTCAGAAAAATGGCTGATGGATGATAAGGGCCATCGGAGTAACGTAAAGGTTTCCGGTAGTATACGTATAGATAAGAATGCACAGATGCAGCTATCAAACAAACTGCTGGGGCGCCGCCATATCTTCAAGGTCACGGCGGTTGACGGAACGGTGTATCTGGTAGGATCCGTAGCGTATCCTCCCAAGTTCACCTGGCAGAATGAGATGAGTGGCATATCATCTTCAGAGATTGCCTTCACTATAGAGTGCTCATCCTCTCACGGCCTTTATATATGTATATAGGTCCGCGAATGAGGGCATTCGGTAGTATACTTTTGTCAGTACAATCAAGTGATTGAGATATGAATCTGAGTGTGTTTACCAAGAATCTGCGCGGTCCCTGGATGCTCCATCCGCAGCAGGCAGCGGTGATGATGCCCATCGTGAAGGGTATCATTGCCGGTAATCTGCTGGAGATGGATAAGGATGAGCGCAAGCTGTCAGAGAAGATTGAACTTAAGGATTTCTACTCAGGCAGCAAGAATAAACTCTCCGGATCCAACAGGAATAAGTCTGTGTTTGTGGTTCACCTGGAAGGTACCATGACCAAGGAGGATACCTGTTTCAACTATGGTACCAGAACCATAGCCGATGAACTGAGGAGAGCTGATAAGGAGAGTGATGTGATAGGTCATATCATAGTTGCTGACAGCGGTGGTGGCGCCGTTGACTCTGTGCCGGATCTGGCTGATGCCATCCGGTCCCTGGAGAAGCCTATAGTATCCCTGGTTGATGGAATGGCAGCATCTGCATGTATGTATGCCATATCATATACCAGCAAGATTCTGGCTCACCAGGATATGGATATGGTAGGCTGCATAGGAACTATGATAACCGTATCCGGCTGGCCTAAGCTGCGCCGTGATGCAGATGGTTATGTGGAGATGCGTATATATGCAGATCAGAGTGCCGAGAAGAATGCTGACTATGAGGCTGCACTGGAGGGTGACACTCGCCTGATCAGGGAGAATATCCTGAATCCTCTGTGTGAGAAGTTCATCAATGACATGAAGGCTAACAGGCCGGCAGCTGCCGATGACCAGCTTAAGGGACGTACCTATTTTGCCAAGGATGTGATAGGTACTCTCATTGATGGTATAGGCGGTATGACTGAGGCTATTGATGCTATCCTTGAGATGGCAGACAGTAAGAATAAACCAAATGAGAGTAATATGAAAAGTAAGTATCCAAACATGACTGCTCTGGCATCACTTGCTGAGGCAGTTCTGGCAGAGGATGGCAGCGTAACTCTCCAGGCTAACCAGCTGGAGGAGATTGAAGCTGCTCTCTCTGCAGCGTCTCAGGCATCTGAGACACAGGAGCTGGAGAACCTTCGTTCACAGCTCGCTGAGCGTGAAACAACCATTACCGGTCTGCAGGAGCAGGTGACCAATGCTGAGAATCAGCACACCACTGATGCCGCTCGCATCCAGGAGCTGGAGACAGCACTGAATGCAGCCATCAACCATGAGCCTGACGGTGATGGTGTGCAGGTTAAGAAGAATCCGGAGGCTGCCGATGAGGAAGGCGGTGCTAAACCGGCTGAGAGTTATGAGCAGGCTGTATCAGTTTGCCGTGAGTTTTTGAATAACCATTAAAAAAGAGAGAATATGGAACTTAGTGAAATTCTTGTCAACTCCGGAGCGAAATTTCGCAAGGAGATTATCGCCATGCCAGTAGTGGCATTGGAAAAGACTCTCAAGCACATGACCATCCGCAGGGGTGTTCGCGGTGATGAGACAGTAGGTACTTATGAGAGCGGTGCAGAGGTTCGTCCTTACAAGACCGGTAAGAACGCCACTGATACCGGTAAGTTCGGTGCTCGCACACTGACCACTTACCTGGGTGATGTGGTTGAGGAGTTTGATCCTTACCAGCTATTTGCAACCGTTTACGGTGAGAGCTTCAGCAGCCTGACTGAGCGTAAGGAGGCTGATATTGTTCGTGACATGGCTCTGGCTATGGCAAAGACAGTATCTTCAAAGTTGGGTAAGGCTCTCTTCAAGGCTGTACGTAACAGTGACGGCACCAGCACAATGGATCTCTTCAATGGTTTCAATACCATTGCTGCCACTGAGATCACAGCCGGTAACATTGCCGTGGCCAAGGGTAACCTGGTTGAGGTGAATGCCATTACCGAGCTTAATGCCGGTGACGTTCTGGAGCAGATCTATGATGCAGCCAGTGATGAACTGAAGGATCAGGATAACAAGAGGATGTATGTAAGCTCTGCTATCAAGTCAGCTTATGCTAAGTGGTGCCTTGCTACTCTGGGCGCTGTGGCTTATAACACTGCTTACAACAAGAATCTGCTGCACTTTGATGAGAGCGTGGAGCTGGTTGCTCTTCCTGGCCTCAAAGGATCTAATTATGTCATCTTCTCAACTAAGAACAACATGCTTGTAGGTTGTGACCAGATGAGTGACGCTGAGCGTGCCAAGATCCGTGAGTGCGACAATCCTAAGGCAGTTCAGTTCTTTATGTGCCTGTACTGGGGCGTTCAGTTCGAGTCAATTGATTCCAGGTTCCTGATGATCGGTAAGATGCCGGGTAGCGGTTCAGGTTCAGGTAACGGTGAAGGTTAACCTTAAAGTTAATAGGATATGAATCTAGGGAATCTTGATTTCAATATCGGTGGCATCAATCCTTCAGGGATTGGTGTTACCGTTTACCGAGTAGCTAAGAAGGATATCACTGGCTGGCCTTCAGTCAATGATGATCCTAACTCTGGCTCCGGTAGCGGAGACAGTCTTTCCAAGCTGGTTGGTGACTTCACACTGGCCTCCGGAAAGAAGTGGGATAAGATTTACTCTACTCAGGGTAAGGGTAAGGCTACCTTTGAGACAATCGGTGAGACAGACTGCATGATGGTCAACAATAAGTTGACACTCAGCTTCCCTGATCTGACCGCTGAGGCTCTGGGATTCAGCAAGGCCGCCATGAATGGAGACTTCGTGTATATCGTTAAGTCTGCAGGCCGTTACCATGTCATCGGCTCTAAGGATTATCGTACTGTGACTCAGCCTGCCGGTGATACCGGTGATGCTGCCGGATCAGCCAAGGGTTGCACCATAGAGATAACCGCTCCGGATGTTACTCCGCTGCCTATCTATCTGGGTGTAATCGTGATGGCTGACGGTTCGCTGGACTGCGCCACTGATACGTTTACTCCTGCCAACTGATGAACCAGGAGATAAGGGAATACTTAAACAAGCCGAATCCGGATTTTGATGCCGGATTCAGCTTGTTTTGTCGTTATTCCAGGAACCAGTCAATGATGAGCTGGATAGGACGCAAGAAGGACATGGAACGGCTCCTATATGAGCTTGCAAAACTGGAAAAGCAGAACCTGCCTGTCAATCCTCAGGCATCGGTAATGACCTCTCGTTACAATACTCCTGGTAATGTTCATCTGGGCGTGCCGGTACCGGTTGCGGCTCCAGGTCCTCAGATCACTTTCAAGACCTATGATGAGCGCCGTACCAGACGTGCTGACCTGAGTGAGGATATGCAGAAGGTCTATGATAGCATCACGGAGGAGTATAAGCTGCGCCGTGGCTACCATGAGAAGCTGAAGATGGCTCAGACTGATGCAGACCGTGCCTCTCTGCGTGAACGTCTGCTGATATGCCAGAAGCATATTGAGGAGGGATGGAAGCAGATTGATGCATGGCTTCTGGAACAGGAGAAGATAAAGAGCGGTAAGGGATTCAATGTGAGTTCATATCGTTCATACATCACCAAGATGCTCCAGAAGGGTGATAAGATGACGGCTCTCCAGCGTGATACCGTGCGTATGCGTGCCAAGGCGCTGCAGGATGCCGGTGAGGTCCTTGGTGAAAAGGTACTCTCTCAACTGAAGAAATATGATTTGCTATAATTGATTTCTTTGTTGAAATTGGACGTATGTCCCAAATGCCCAGGGTAACCTGGGTATTTTTGTTCCCATGATTATGTCAAAAACGCCGCTGTCAGAGACGCAGTTAAAGAAGATCCAGGAAGATGCAGGTATGAGGTTCACCATATCAGAGATAGCACTTATGCTGGAGATGCCGGTGGAGGAGTTCCGCCGCAGGGTTAATGATCCGGATGATGAGCTGGCCAAGGCTTATACCAGAGGCAAGTTGGATGCGGAACGTAAGTATCGTGAGAAGTTGCAGAAGCTGGCTGAGGGAGGTAATGCCTGGGCCATCCGGATCCTGGAGAGCAAAACTATTAAACAACAGGAGGAGGAACTGGGATTACATGGCTAAAATCAAAAGATTATCGGAGGATAAGGTGGATATGCTGGCCGCCGCTATGGAGGATGAGTCCAAGCAGGCTGAGCTGTGTGAACGTGACAAGGAACACCTGAAACGCTTGAAGGATGTCTATGCTTACTGGCTGGATCATCCGATGCTCACGGATTTGAGGGTTCGTGACTATATTATGACCACTCATAAGCAGAATAAGATGCAGGCTTACCGTGACCTGTATCTGGTGAAGCTGCTGCTGGGTTCCGCTCCCAAGGCAAATAAGGAATTCATGCGGTACAGGAGTAACTACCTCTATGAGATGGCAGCTGCCGCCGCCATTGCCGGTAATGATGCCAAGGCCAAGGCTCTGACCAAGATAGCTGATGGTATTGTCAAGGCTAACCAGCTGGATGTTCCGGAGGGAGAGGATTATCCGTTTGAGGAGATTGTGCCCAAGGATTACTCCTTCACAGTTGATCCTACCGTGATAGGTATCACACCGGAACCGGGTGCCAGAACGAGAGCTATGACACTGCTCAAACAATACGCTGAGGAGATTGACGCTGATGGAGCAGGAGAATAAGAAATATCTGAATCGTGCCCAGCAGGAGGCTCTGGCTATAGCTGCCCATACGGAGATTGATATCTGTGGCCGCCGTTTTGGTAAGTCATTTGGTATAGTGTCACTGCGTATCATGCGAAATGTGATGTTCATGCCAGGATCCACAGGATGCTTCGTGGCCAGTTCTTATAAGCAGGCTCATACACGCACACTGCCTGCAGCTCTCTCCGGTCTGGCTGAATTCGGCTGGATCCGTGATGTTCACTATGTCATAGGTAAGCGGCCTCCTCAGAAACTGGGATACCGGCAGCCTATCATTCCGCTGAATAACTTTGATGATGTGGTATCGTTCTATAACGGTGCCCAGATGCTGATAGTGAGTCAGGATGTGAAGATGTCATCCAACTCGGCTACCTTTGACTGGATCATAGGTGATGAGGCCAAGGGCCTTAACTTTGACAAGCTCAAGGATGAGACATTCCCTGCCAATGGTGGTACCAGACGTTATTTCTCTGACTGTCCTTGGCATCACGGCATGCTGTTCGTCAGTGATATGCCGGTACTCAAGTCTGCACGCTGGCTGCTGAACTATCGGGAGAAGGCCACACCGGAAGTGGTGGATACCATCAAGGCTCTGCTGGCAGAACGCTGGGAAGTTACACTATGGGAGGATAGCGAACTGAAACAGGAACGCCTGGAAGAGCTGGATAAACTCATCAATGGCCTGCGCCGGCATGCGGTACTCTACCGTGAATGGTCCACATTTGAGAATGTGGATGTGGTAGGTCTGAGTTATATCAAACAGATGAAACGTGACCTGCCTCCTCTGGTATTCCAAACATCCATCCTGAGCAAACGTATTGAGAAGATAAAGGATGGCTTTTATCCCAATTTCCGTGATAACATTCACACCTACATCTCTAACAACAACACGCCGCTGGAGGCAGACGGTTATGATTTCACAGCCAAGGACTATGGCTGCCTGACTGATGGTGACGTGGATCTGAAGGCACCTATCTCTGTGGCCTTTGACTATAATGCCAATATCAACTGGCTGGTGGCGGCACAGCGTGACGGCAGCACACTCAAGATCATCAAGAGCTTCTTTGTCAAGTATGAGCGTAAGCTGCGTGAGTTGGTGGATGACTTCTGCCATTACTACAGGGCACACATAATGAAAACTGTCATCTTCTACTATGACTCAACAGCACTGGGCAGTAACTATGCTGTCAGTAATGATGACTTCCGGAGCGTGATAGTGGAACAGTTCAATAATAACGGCTGGCATGTGGAACAGAAGTTCATAGGTAAGCCAATGAAACATACGGAGAAGTACACTATCCTGAATGACGGATTCAAGGGTGCCAAGCATCTGCTGCCTATGTTCAATGCAGAGAACAATGAAGCGCTGCTTATTGCTATACACATGGCAGAGGTCATCATAGACAGCCGCGGATTCCATAAGTACAAGTCCGGTGAGAAGCTGGCAGAGAGTGAGGATGACCTGCTGGAGCACCGTACAGACGGCTCTGATGCCTTTGATACTCTATACCTTGGTAACGTACTCTATCCATACGTGGTGAGCGCTCCGCTCGGCACGGCTCTCTGATTTTTTTCGCCTGGCATATTCGCTGCAAGCCATTGCAATTGCGGCCTGCCGGAGAGGGCAGGGCGTGGAGTCAGCTTCGCAAAATGTGATGTTTTTGGCTGAAAATGGAGCATTTAGCTTTTTGTGGTCTAAAAAATTGACCAATTTACGTTTGTGACTGTACTCTGTCCTGAATGAGGGGGTATGAAGTGGGTATTTTTGTTCAAGTTATGATATCACAGAGTAAGATAACTACACTGGTTGAGCACCTTAAGGAGTTCTCCATCGTATGGGTGGCGGAGAGTGGTGAGATAGTGCGTGTAGAGCACTGCCGTCTCACTTCTTTTCATGGCGCCGGGCAGACATTCAACATAATGCTGCTGCCAAGCAAGGAAATCCGCACGGTGAACCGGTACACTGTAATAGAGTTTAACGGAGAGGAGGTAATAATATGAGTCTACAGAATGGTATTGAGATAGTGGAGGATGTCAACCTGTATCCTGACATCAAGGCTATCGTGGCCATAGACAGCAGCAGTAATTTCAAGCTGGACTATGACATCAATCCGATTAAGATCGGAACGTATAAGGTGGCACCATGGGGAGAAGATAACCTGCTGCCTAATCATCTGCTGGCTAAGGCCGCAAAGAATGACGTGCTGGCAGCGAACCTGCACTTCAATTCCAATGTATGCTATGGCTTGGGACCTAGGCTGGTTAAGGCTGTGCGTGATGAGAAGGGGCAGCGCATGTATGATGCCAAGGGCCAGATGGTGACTATTCCGGTGGATGAAGGTGAGGAGTTTGACTGGTTCGAGGCTAATGATATACCTCTGTTCCTGATGCAGCAGCTCACTGACATGAACTATTTCTACAATGCTTTTGTAGAACTGCGTCCGGATCGTCAGAAGCAGCATAAGATTGCCTCCATACGCCATAAGGAGGCTGTGTTCAGCCGCTGGGGTATGATGGACCGTCACGGCAGCATCAACTATCACTACTACTGTGCTGACTGGGATAAGACTCCTGGAGTGGATGATATCATCTGCAGCCGTGTGATTGATGAGTTCCGTGCAATTGAGGATCTGGAGATATTCTCTGCTGCCAGAGAGCGCATGATATACGGCGTATATATGCCGTCACCTGGTAAACCGTACTACAGCCGTCCGGAATGGTACTCTATCTTCAGCTCAGGATGGTATGATCACAGCGTGATGGTACCGGAACTGAAGAAGGCCATACTCAAGAATCAGCTGGGAGTCAAGTATATCATCTACATATCTCCCAAGTACTTTGAGAATATCTGCAAGCAGGAGGGTATAGATATGAATGACCGTACTGCCTATCAGGAGCGTGTGGATAAGGAGAAGCAGAAGTTCAATGAGTTCCTGGCAGGTCAGAATAACGCAAACAAGGCTATCATGGCACTGAAGGAACTGATGCCTACAGCTGCCGGATCTACTGAGCACAAGTACATAGAAATTACTCCGGTCCAGAATGACCTGAAGGGTGGAGAGTATATTGATGACACTGAGTCTACCGCCAATATCATCTGCTATGCTATGGGCGTTCATGCAGGTCTGATAGGTGCTACACCTGGTAAGAATAACAAGCTGGTAGGTGGCACTGAGGCGCGTGAGCTGTATCTTATGAAGCAGGCCATGATGAAGCCTATGATAGACCGCTGCATGAGGATCCTATCCATAGTCAAGAAGTATAACGGCTGGGATAAGGATATATTCATTCAGCTGCCTGAATACATTTTCACAACTCTGGACCAGAATAAGTCCGGTAAGGAAGAATCAACAACTAGTGAGATATGATAGCAACAGTTACCGATATGAAGGAGTTCCTTCCTTCTATTGTTATGAAGGGCACGCCTAAGGTGTTTGATGACGCTCTGAAGGTGGCACAGCAGCAGCTGGAGGATAAGATCCTGGGTAGCGCTCTGATGAGCGCCATAGATGTAACTACTACATCCTATCCGGAACTGAAGGAGAAGTGCCAGCGAATTGTATGTGTAGATGCGTTTCTCAGTTCCGTCAATGAGATGGACCTGGTACTGACGGATTCCGGATTCGCAGTGATCCAGGATGAGCAGATGGCTCCGGCCAGCAAGGAACGTGTGGCTAACCTCAAGGCCAGTCTGCAGGACCGTCTGGATCTGTCACGTGACCTGCTGATATCATGGCTGGTGGATCCGGCACAGGCTAGCCTGTCATGGGGTGGAACGGAACAGTTCAAACGCCTGACGGCAGGTCTGTTCCTGACCTTTGCTCAGTTTAAGGAGGTAGCAGTGTATAACAATATCACAGCCAATGTCTATCCAAGGACCTGGAGTGATTATGTCAAGCTGATTGGAACTCTCTCTGTGGCACTGATGACATCTGCTGCTTCATACATATCTACCGAGTATGCCAGTGAGTTGCTGGAGAAGGTTCGTGACGCAGAGCAGATGGAAGATGTGGAGGTGACAGTGTTGCGTCTCATACGTACCGCCATAGCAGCTCTGGTGCTGGGTGATACTGAAACCTATCAGCAACAGATCACCAAGGCTGTGGCTGTGATGAAGGCGAATCCTGAGAAGTTCCCCACATACACACAGTCCAAGGCTGCCAATGCTCCTGGCATCCATCACTCCGATACGCCTATCTTTTCAATGTTTTGATATACTATGCGCAAGATCATCAATTTTTTCAAGAAGCTCTTTATGGGGCGTAAGGCGGAGAAGCTGGACCTGGTATATCCCACTAAGTGGGAGGCTATGAATCTGCAGGATTTCAAGGATGCCTGCGAGGTGCTGTCTCATCCTAATGGCAGGGCGGAGATGCTGTTCCTGTTATGGTGCCGTCTGGCTCATATCGTACCGGCCAATCCGAACAGGTATGATCCGAAGGCCATCAAAGATAAGTTTCCGTTCACCTTCAAAGGTAAGGATTACGTGGTAGGCTATAATGTGGTGCATGCCGGAGCTAAGGATATGGAGTATATCCTGGATTCCATCGGCCTGCCTCCGTCACCTATAGATGGAGTAGACCGTAAGCTGTATGGCGTCTCATTCAATGCGTACTATCAGGCTGCATCTTATATGATGCGCTATGCTGCCGATAACAACAATGAGCGCTGGCTGAAAGAGGCTGTGAAGAGTCTCACCGGAGGCCGGGTACGCCGTCTGCTGCCGTGGCAGAAGAAGGGTGTGGTGATATGGTGGAATGGTGTGCAGCAGTTCCTGCTGGATAAGTATCCGGCAGTTTTGACACAGGAGGAGAGCATTACCAGCAAGACTCAGGCTGAGCTGCTGCTGGATCTGCTCTCAGCTATGAATAACAACCGGCCTCAGGAGAATGATGACATCCTTAAGTCAGATACTCATGCGGTTTTACTGTCATTGAACAATATATATGCTAAAAGTAAGCGATCTAACTAGGCTGCTGCAGTCCATAACGGAGCTGCAGGGCGAAGGACATATTCTTGAGGGTAATGGCTATGATGGTGTCATGGCCATACTCAAGTCTCTGCGTGGCACATCTTTTCCGTGTGTGATTCTGGAGAGCCGTGGCAGCGGTCAGTTCTCTATAGGTCAGAGCGGTCCGCTGGATAGTGCTACACAGTCTATGTGGGTAATGGGCCAGCTGGGACGTGATGAAGATGAAAGTGCCGCATATAGCAGCATGTTCAATCTCTGTAAGAAGATCATACGTACCATGCTGAATCAATATCCAAACGTGTCACTGGCACCGGCCAAGGCGGATGCATCTCTCACAGACTGGGATCCCACCAGGATATCATACATGCAGCGCTATGGTGGTCCTACCTGCCGTGGATATGAGCTGCTGCTGAACTTTAAGGAGTATACGGACTTTACCGTAGAGGAAGGATCCGGCAGCGGATCCGGAACAGGTAACTGATGGCTGAACGTGAAGAAGGATTGAGACTGATGGCCGAGCGCTGGGCAGAGATTGTGCTGGAGCGCTGGATCCGCCGCATCAATGAGATGGAAGTCATAGATAGTGGTGAACTGCTTCAGTCTCTCCAGGCTCATGTGAGTGTGGATGCCAATGGATCTCCGGAGAAGATTACCTTCTTTTACACCTGGTATGGAATCTTTCCGGATATGGGTGTAGGCCGTGGAGTCCGTCTGGGTGAGCAGTCTGAAACCAGGCATAAAAAACCATGGTACAGTTCTGTATTCATAGGTCAGGTGAATAAGCTGGGACGTCTGATGGCGGAGCGTTACGGATATGATGCTGCAAACATTCCGCTGCAGGCATTTGAGAACTTGAGCGGAAAAGAGCTGTTGAACATAGGCAGCAGGCAGATTGATGGTGTAAGGGATGTAGAAATATAATAATATGGCAGGAAATACAGTATACAGTGAGAGTGTTGTAACTCTTAATGCATCACAGGCGCAGGCTACCATGACCGCTCTGGGAAACCAGGCGGATGTGCTGCGTAAGAAGATGATTGAGGCTACTCAGCTGGGAGATGCCGAGAGCGCCAAGAAGTACCAGAAGGAACTGGATCAAGTCCAGAAGTCCATGTCATCCATACGTAAGGAGACTAAGGATTACCGTGACATCCTGAACCGTCTGAACGGTGCCACACTGGGCGAACTGCAGAAGGCCGCTCAGGGCCTTAACCGTGAATTGAAGAAACTCAAGCCTGGCACTGAGGAGTTCATCCAGAAGAGCAAGGAACTGAAACAGGTGCGTGGCCGCATGAAGGAACTCAATGATGAGACCAGGCAGACACAATCCCTGCTGAGTAAGATACCGCCTGCTTTGAAGGTATGGCTGGGTGTAGCTACTACAGTGATAGGTGGTCTCATCAAGTTGGGTAAGGACCTTATTGCCAATACTCAGCAGTATGGTGATGTGTTCCAGGCTTCTATGGCCGGCATGAAGGCTGCTTACCAGTCTCTTATCATAGATTTTTCCAATGGCACCGGCTGGAATGAGCTGATCCAGAATATGCGTACTGCCTATGAGAACGGTAAGCTGGTAGCTCAGATGCTGGATGAACTCTTTGAGCGTAATAACTCTCTCTCCATGATGGAGGCTGAGTATAACGTGGAGATAGAAAAGAATAAGCAGCTGATGCGTGACCAGACTCTATCTGATCAGGAACGTCTGGCTGCAGCAGAGGAGGCTGTACGTCTGGAGAAGGAACTGGCTACCGAGAAGCGCGACATTGCACAGCAGGAGTATGATGCTTACAAGCTCCAGCTGCAGACTAGGACCAAGATGAATGATGAAGAACTGGATTTCCTGGTACGTCAGTACAATGCGAATAAGGATATCATACGTCAGGCATCCGAGTATAACACTGAACTGAATAAGCAGAAGCAGCTGCTGGCCGGCTATGAAGCTGCCGGCAACTATCTGGCATATCAGAAGGATATTGAGGCTGCGCGTGCATCCATCAAGGCACTAGAGGATGATACGGACCAGTCTATTAAGGATGTAGCAGCTATGGTGGCCAAGTATAACCTCTCTAGTGATGAGATGGTGAGTAAGTATGTTCAGAGCTACAATTCCATGCTGCAGGCCGAGAGCGGATATTACAAGGCTACCACAAGAATTGCTACCACAGCCAGCTCATTGCGTAAGTCCCTGCTAGATGAACACTCCAAGGCTACTGATGACGCCTACAAAAATGAGATATCCAAGGCCGAGCGCCGTAATGCGGAGCTGCTTAACATTGAGAAGCAGCGTTACATCAATGGAGAGATAACTGCTGAGCAGTATGAACAGAAGCAGACCGAGATACAGCGTCAGGGGCTGCAGGATAAGATTGATATCAGCAAGCGGTTCCTGAAGGATACAGTGGCTTATCAGTCACAGCTCCTGGATATGACTCTACAGGAACAGATGCGTCTGGAGAAGGAGGCTGAGTCTGCATCGGCTAAGGAGATAGCTGCACGTCTGGCTGAAGAGGCTGCCGCTCTGCAGAAGCAGATTGAGGAGGAAGCCAGGGAGAATGAACGCCTGCAGAAGATGGCTGCCGATCTGACCGGTGCTACCAGAGAGGTGGCATTCCAGGCAGAGCTGGCAGATCTGGAGGCGCTATATGAGCAGAAGCTGATTGATGAGGAGGATTACCAGCGTGCGCGTGCTGAGGTGATAGCACGCTATCAGGCAGAACAGCGTGAGCTGGATTTAACTACATGGAAGAGGAGTCTGGATACAGCTAAAAAGTATCTGTCTCAGATATCCACTGCCATGAATAACCTGCAGGATGCTAAACTGGCTCAGCTGGATGCCCAGATGAATGCCGAACTGGAGGCTGCCGGTGATAATGCTGAGCGCCGTGAACAGATTGAGCAGGATTATGAGGCCCAAAAGCTCAAGGTGCAGCAGCGTTATGCAGATGTGAATATGGGCATACAGATTGCCCAGGCTCTAGCTAACGGTGCATCGGCTATTCTTGCTACTTATGCACAGCTTGGTTTTACTCCTGCCGGTATAGCGGCATCGGCTTTGATGGCTGTGGTTACAGCTACTGAGGTAGCTATGCTGGTGGCACAGCGTAATGCCATACGTAGTGCCAGCGTGCAGTCTAGCTCAGGATCATCCACTCCGGCACCAGTGGCACAGCGTACAGTTAATGGTTACTCTACCGGTGGCTATACGGACCGTGCCTCCAGTGACATGAAGGAGGTGGGTGTGGTACATGCTAATGAATGGGTAGCTCCTGCCAGCATGGTACGTGCTCATCCTGTGCTGTTCCGCTCTCTGGAGAGTATGCGCCGTAAGGAGCGTGTGAAGAGCGGTGTGCTTGGTTTCGCAGATGGCGGCATGGCCGGAGATTTAGACAGTGATGATGTGGTGGTATCCAAGGCGGATCTGGACCTCCTGACGGTAGCCATTAATAAACTTCTCACAACTCCGCTCAGAGCGTATGTGGTGAATAGTGAAGCTAACGCCGTTCAGGAACTGAATGAACGTATCAAATCAATAACCAGTATCAAATGAAGCTGCATATAAACAATGGTGAACTGACGCTGCCCAAAGATTTCTCCTTTGAGATAGTGCAGAATAGTGCCTTCTTCTCAGGTGATGGTACTACCAGTATACCGGCTACAATACCGGCTACTCCTGCAGATCAGGCTAAACTGGGATGGCCGGTACGTCTGGGGCGTAAGGATCGTTACGTCAATGCATATCCGGTAATGTTGGAGCATGGTATATTCCAGAAACGTGGCACACTGGTAGTGGATAGCGCTACCAGGCGTGGTATGACATGTTCCATAGCGCTGGAGAATTCAGACCTGTATGCCAAGTACAAGGATAAGGAGATAAAGGACCTGATGGATGATGAGGTTCTTACAACCTATAACACTCCACAAGCCTGGATCAATTATTTTCAGGCTATCTATCAGAATCCGGGAGAGAGTGAGTTCCGTCTGTTCCCGGTGGCCGTAGAGAAGGATGAGGATTATCAGATGAACAATGAACCGACAATTACAGCCGGTGCTATCACCTGGATTCTTAAATCGGCAGCCAGAGAGATACGTGAAGGAGATACTTATGTGGCTGTTCCTGAAGGATACGGTATAGCTCCCTTTCTCCTACTTTCCGCTGCTATACGCCGTATAATCAGTAAATGTGGATTCACTATCACATCTAACTGCTTTGAGAGTGATAACCGGCTTAAGAATCTGGTGCTGGTTAATAACTGCTCTGATGCTCTCTGTTCCGGTATCGTACACATTTCAGACCTGCTGCCGTCATGCAAGGTGGGTGAGTTCCTGACTTGGCTGCAGAAGAAGTTCAATGCTGTGGTGGATGTCAACTCATCTACTCTGACTGCACAGGTGGTACTCATGGAATCCATACTGTCTGGAACACCGGATATGGATATCAGCGGCAAGTGTCTGGGTGATATGACGTATAACTATTCTCCTTCTAGCCGTGTGATCCTTAAGTCAGATACGTCACTGGATGGAGCCAAGCCTGCAGCTGAGACTCTGGAGGCACTGATAGAGAAGTATGGCAGCTGTGCTGATGTGACGGAGCGGCAGTTCAATACATACGGCAGTATGCCAAATGGCCTAGTACGGCGTCTCAGTACTGGAGATTACTATATCATCAAGCGTGATGTAGCTCATGGAAACTGGAATCCTGCATACGTGAAGGAGCGTGTAGGATCATCATACTTCACCTATGACCGTCATAACAGTGATCAGAGTGAGGATGAGAATGCGGCAGATCTGCTGCCTCCTATGGTGTTCCAGTCCGGCATGCTGATGCCGTATATTGGAGACCGCGTAAACTGCCGTACAGGTATCAATGAGCAGGAGGAGAATACGGATCAGGATATAATCATAGTTGACTATGCCGGCACTGCTGCTGCCGGTACTTACAAGTATGGTACCACACAGGCTGCCGATGATAGCGGAGCCGTGCGTTCAGGTAAGTATGAGATATTTGGTCAGAGCCTGTACCGCCAGTACTGGAATCTGTTCAATAAGATGCTGCGCAATAATATGGTGGCTGTAAGTTCCAACCTGATACTTACCATCAAGGATATACTGCAGTATGATTTGTATCGGTTAAAACACCTGGAGGGCCAGCTTCTCATTCCTAAATCTCTGCAGTATGAAGTGGGACGTAATATCCGCTGTATGGATGCTGCATTCTATCTGGTGAAGGATTTTGCTGATGGGGTGGATGATTTGGATTCTGTTATGCCTGCTACTCTGTACTGCTGGCAAATAAATCTCTCTGAGCTGTTTGCAATTGAGGAGCAGGCATGGGAAGATTATCCAGGATTTCAGATAGAAGTTGATTATAATGCAGATGATCCATATCATGGAGACCTTCCGCCGGTCTATCTGCCTGCACCTACAGCTCTCGGCCAGATTACATATAAGATACAGCGTTCTGTAAGAGTATGGATAAGGAATCCTATTAGTGGCAGTACCGAGACATACTGGGATACTCATTACTGGCAGTGGTTTGATTCGGTTGCAATTTGATGTCTTAATACCTATATGGGTGTAATTGTACTTTTGGCATAGAAACAAGTAAGTCATGGCAACAATAATACAGAGTCCGGATAGTCTCAGTCTGCTTCGTAACGTCAAGCACTTCATACTTAACACATCCCAGGTGGTGGCGCTGAAGCTGAAGATTGGTGATACGGTTATCATGGATGAGACCTATACTCCTGACGCTGACAGCCGAGTGGAGGTGGATGTGATGCAGGTGCTTTCCGAGCGTCTGTCAATAGCCATGCCGTCATCTGACAGTTATGAACAGACAGGCGGTAAGGCTACCGTAACCTATTACGTGGATGGTGCCCAGATATCATCCTTTGTTGTCATAGCTGGAGGTGTGCGTAAACTGGCAGAGACCGCATCCAATTTCTGTGCCACTAACTGGCTTACCTGGCAGCCGCAGACCAAAGCTGTAGGGTATGACTCTCCGGAGTTCCTGACCTACTACCACCAGGCTGCCGGCACTGTCAAGGCTAGGATATATCCCAAGGTAGGAGATCCGGTGACTCTCACTCTCTACAGCGGTACTGCCGGAAAGCTGATGACCTATAACGTGACCATGAGCCATATATTCGCTCAGGCTGACGGTTATGATGCCGAGGATCTGTATGGCCTGGTAGATGTCTGGGTAGAGAACGGTTCCGGTGTGAGACTCTCCTATATCCAGCGTTACGTGTTTTCTCCCTACCGAGGCAATGAGCACTGTTTCTGCTGTGTCAACTCGCTGGGAGGCATTGATACATTTACTTTCACAGGTGCTCAGCATCTGGTTCCCAATTTTGAGCGCGAGAATGGTACGCAGGGTGATAGCATAGTGGATATCTCTGATTCCCAGTCACGCCGATACAGTCAGCATACCGGCATAGTGAGCCGTCAGATGGCTGCCTGGCTTTGGGATTTCTTTGCCTCTGACCGGCACTGGACTCTGACTGCTGCCGGCATGGAGCAGATCGTGCTGGATGCATCGGCTATGGATGTATCTGATGAGGATGTATCAACCGGATGCACCTTCAATTTTGTGCTGGCCGAGGATGGAACGCTGCTTAACGTGGACCGGGTAAGTACTGAAGGCGAACCTATAGAGGTTGAGTCACCGGACGGCGAACTTTTTTTTTTACCGCCTAGGATAGCGGATTTCCCGGAGGCGGAACTGGATGACAGCCTCCTGTTCCTGGTACAGACTCCATTCTACCAGTCATGGCGTAAGCTCTCACTGGGGGAGTTCAAGGACTGGATATACCAGGTTATCCTTCCATCTTCACACGTACATGAGAATAAGGCCGTCCTGGATCAGTTCCACCAGAACCAGGGGGAGAACGTATCCTATGGGAATAATGAGATGGCCTATATGTCAGACGTCAACAAACGTCTGCGCCGTGATATAGAGGATACCGCTCAGGGCCTCATCAACTTCCTTGATGGTATCAAGTTCGGCACCTACCAGGCAGGTATGACCGGCCAGGGTGGATATATTGATGGCCAGGCTAATGCCGAGCTGGAGAGTATGCGCCTGCGCTCATTCCTTGAGGTACCTGAGCTTCGCTATAACCGTGTATCGGTAGAGGTGGGTAACAAGTGGAATGCTCCGGGTGGCGGTATCATTGAGAAGGTGGATGTGGATAGAGATATCCTGGGTAATCCACTGACCAGCGGTACCATCACTCTGCATCTGGAGGATGGAGAGGTGGGAACTGTGGCTGTGGATGATATATGTATGGGTATATACCATCACCTGACTGCTGAAGAGAATTCCGATGAGACTGCCGATGACAGCCGTGGTAACTTCACCTTCTGCGGTTTTGCCACTTCATATTTCCGTATCACGGAGATCCTGGATGAGCGCTGCAGTAAGTTCCGTTATGTGCTGCGTGGCATATCTTCCAGATGGCAGCAGCAGGTACATCCTACAGCCATGATGCATTTCGTTGGATACGGAAACTTCACCAACACAGCCAGGCAGACCAGCCGTTACTCTACCAGGACCTATGAGCGTTATCTGGGAGGTGTCAATGACTGGGAATTTTCACCGTCTATGGTGAAGGCTCAGTTCGGTGATCTGAGCAACCTCAATGTGTTTGGCCTGCAGATGTCCGGATACTCTGCATATCTGAATAACATATACATGTCCGGTACCATACAGCAGATTGAGGAACTGCCTCTCCGGATGGAGATAGATACCAATGGTGACAGTTTCCTGGCATACGGAGAGACCATGACCGTGACCTGCAGGGTATGGAAAGGATATGAGGATAAGACAGAAGAGGTATCCTTATGGAGGATAGTACGTGACAGCGGTGATGCCGCCGCTGATGCAGCCTGGCTGAATAAAGCCAAGGTACAGGAGTTTGACGGCACCATTATCATCAGCTTCACAGCTCAGGATAATGACCTGTCTACCGCTCCCGGTGTGCTGAGTACGCTCTTCACTGTAACAGCATATATATCATCACAAGCAGCACAGGCAGTAATTACTATATGATATGGAGACAATAAGAAAAAGAGTAAGAAGAGACTATGCGCCGCTGACCGTGGGTGTGGCGGTTGCATGTGACAGTGCGTACAGTCCGCTGACGCAGGTATATAACAGCGAGACGTCCGAGTATGAACCGGATCGTTACGCCTCACCTACCGTGATACGTCCTGTCATCACGGCCAATGCCACTGACGGATCATGGCCTGATCCTCATGCCAATCATGCTCTGACCAATATGCACTGGTATGCCAATGGCGTGGATATCTCCACCATTGACAGCTGGAGCGGCAAGTATCAGATTGACCAGGTAGGTGCTACACGTGGCAGTCTGATCATAACACGTAATGTGGCGCCGTCAGAGCGTATAGCACTGCATTTTGAGGCTGAGCTGGCTGATAACCGTCTGGGCGTTAATATCCCAATCGTGACGGATGATATCATACTGTCAACTATAGACAAGTCATCTGACTCATGGTCTGCCTCACTGTCTGCAGATAAGAGCATCATGTATAATCCCTTCCTGGATAAGCTGCACCTGTATGACTATAAGGTGGCTCATGGAATCATAGCTGCCTCATCCACTGCCGAGAATGCAGCCAGGGATGGCAATGAGTACCAGCGTACCATACCGTTCAATGTATATAAGGGCGGTGTGAAGCAGACCAGTGGATTCACAGTCCATCTATACCGTATTGTCAACACCAGCACACTGACCGAACTGACTGCAGATGATGATGAGGTGGTATCCATATCCACATCTGCCGTGGTCATGGATCTGCGCCTGATCGAGAAGGATAACTACATGATCATTTTCAAGGTGGGGCAGACGGAGATATCACGTCTGCAGTTCAGTGTGACCAGGGTGTATCAGTCCTTCAGCTGCGAGCCTACCAATGACTGTCCTATCATCTATGGCCAGACAGCAAGATTTGATGAGGCTATGGTAGACTCTGAGGGCCAGAAAGTACCTTATCCGGCATCTATCATAGAGATTGTATGGAAAACGGACAGCGCCTATCTGACCGGTGTGACACATAACGAGGGTGGTAACACTGAATACCAACTCTCCAAGACCGGTATGGGACAGCTGGCTAATGATGACTGGCTGGATACCTATACCACAGCGGTGCAGAAGCCTGCATACTGCGTGGCAGTGGATGAGGATGCCAATATCCTCACAGATGAGAATGGGAACGAATTGATATTTAACTGATATGAAGTACGTATTCTGTCCAATTGCAGGTGCCAGAGAAGCTGGCATATCTGTGCGTAACCACAGGACTGCTGATTCCTTTGTGGTTCTGAATGAGAGAGAGGTGATGACCGCCTCCATACCAGGCAGCACACTAGAAGAACGTGCAGACCATCTGGGTGGAGATGTGTATCCTATTGCAACTATCAAGCAATTATTAGATAACTATGAGTGAAAATTATTCCGCACAAGCATCGATCACCGTCAAGCGTATGCGTAACGGTGACAGTATCTTCCTGACACTGGAAGGTAACGGTAAGCCGCTCTTCCAGGCGGTGGATGACCAGACCTCACCTGCTTCCGTCTCACCTGACTGGACGCAGGCGGCCAATCAGCCGGTGGTGACGCCTCATGCCTCCACCACTAGGAACCTGCAGGTCACGCTGTCTAATCACAGCTGGGCCTATAACGGCGTGGCACTGAACTTCAATGGAGCCACATCCGGTGACTGGAGAACAGACAGCACAGGTAAGTTCCAGCTCAACACACAGACCGGTGCCATCAAGATCATAGCTAACCTGGCTAGTGCTATCAACACAGCCAATGATACGCTGCTTTACACCTGCGTGGCTACCGTGGCCGGTGTGGAGTATAACATGTCAAAGTCTGTGGATATCGTCATCCAGAAGGGTGGTGCTTCCTCATACTACGGATTCGTCACAGCCAGCACGCTGCAGCTGGATTCGTCTCATACCACTGCCACATTGGTAGCTAACCTGTGGTTGGCTGGCTCCGGCGCCGTGCCGTTCTATGTCAAGTGGTATAAGGGTAATACAGAATGGTCAGCGAAGGCCGGTATGTCTGAGATCACCGTGGGTAGGGATGATGTGAACGGTGCCCAGCTTATCATAGCTGAGTTCTACCTGAACCAGGGTGATGCCAATTATGTGTACCGTTACGGTGTCTCCATTATTGATACTCTTGATGAGATCATCGTGGTGCCGTATATCTCATCCACCAACAAAGAGGTGGATGTGAATAATCCTGTCACCGTGTCTGCACGTATAATACGTGCCAGCACCGGTGCCGTTCTCACTCCGTCCAATGTGACATGGGAGTTCACTGTGATGGATGGCGTGACCTGGGAAGAGAAGGCCACATCCTCATCTTCATCCATCCAGATCACTACAGCCTATACCGATCAGCAGGATGGCTCGTTCCATGATGTTGAGGTTCTTGTATCTGCTAGTTTTACATCACTAACATAATTCTACTATGGCAAAGAAAAGTCTCGGAACTGCACAGACAGTGCAGTCCATGTTACGAAACAACTGCATTCTTATCGAGGTGGACGGCGCCATACGCCGCATCTCCCTGGATAACCTGATGAATGCAATCAATGAGGGTAATGAAGAGCTGCTGAGAGAGGTAGCCTGGGGTGTGCCTATCAAACAGGCTACACAGTCATCACCGGCATGGGGCCGTGTGGGTAATCTTGATATGTGGGCACAGTATAAGGCTGCCACAGGCCGATACCTGCTCAAGAATAACGGTAAGGCTGCCAAGCTCTCTGTAGGAAACTCAGGTGTCTATGCCGATGGTACCACACTTGATGAGACCGCCGGCCACATCATAGTGCATGCTCCGCGTCTGTATTATCTGGTAAAGACCGATGCCGTTACCAGCATTCCGTATCTGTGGATGTCACAGCTGCCTATAGGTGGCCATTACATAGATACCATCAATCTGGGAGCCTATCTGGGTTCACTCTCCAGTGGTAAGCTGACATCACGCTCCGGTGTTGCTCCTCAGGGCAGCAAGACCATCAATGAGTTCTGGACCGCTGCTCAGGCAAACGGTACCAAGTTCGGTCTTATGTCTTATGATCATCAGCGCTGGCTGATGATGATGGCTCTCTCTGAGTATGGTAATCCCAATATCCAGGCTATGCTGGGTAACGGTATCACCGGTTCAAATAACAGCTCTGACTATACCACTCCTCTGAGTTTTCTCACTGGTGCTACCAAGAGCCTTGGTGACGGATTCGGCAAGGTGGATAAGTCATGGACCAACAGCGGTGGCACAGCCGTGCTTGATGCCTGTGACGTCAGTGTTCTGGGTATTGAGAATCCTTATGGCCTTATGTGGCAGATGCTGCAGGGTATCTACTGCGGTAACTCCGGTAACAGCGGCCAGGATGGTACGGAGGTGTTCATCTATGAAGGTAACCGTCTGCCGTCCAATGCCGAGTTGACATCTCATCCTCTGGGTGATTACCGTCAGCTCACCAGACCTACCAGCAATAACTTCATAGTTAGGGAGATTCTGGGTGAGTTCTTTGATCTGATTCCGTCTAACATCACCGGTGGTGGTGGCACATCTTACTGGTGTGACTATTTCTATGGCAATGATGCTGGCCAGCTGGTTCACTTGGGCGGTAGTGCGAGTAGCGGTGCGCTCTGCGGTCTCGCTTTCCTGCGCTCGAATAGCGCCTTCTCGTACTCGAATGCGGGTTTCGGCTCTCGCCTTGCATATTATGGTGAGATAGAGATAATTGATGGTAAGGATATTGCCACTGCGTAAATTGACATTTTGATATCTTCTGACCAAATCCTCCGGAGGCCGTAAGGCCATCCGGAGGTAGGCAGGAGGAAGTAAGAGCTGGTTCACTTGGGCGGTAATGCGAATAACGGTGCGAACTGCGGTCTCGCTTACCTGAACTCGAATAACGCCTTCTCGAACTCGAATGCGAATATCGGCTCTCGCCATACATAGGATTATATTTCTGAATACTTCCTCAGCCTTGACCTTGCATCCAGGAATGCATAGTATCCGGACTCACGTCCGGGATGTCAGAACACGAATCGCGGAAAGGCTGCCGTATGGCGGCAAGTGGTGCTGGTAGGTTCATTCTCGAAGGCTCCAGGCGGTCATCCAATGCAAGCGGCATGGATGATGTTATTTGGTCTGAATAAGACAATGTATGGCTTATGACAAAACGAAGAGGATATATTTTGGAACAGATTGCCGACATGGATAACCTGCGTAAGGCGGATCTGGACGCTCAGAGCGGAAAGGTACGTAAAAACAGGTTTATCCGGCGGCATAATGAACATGCAGAGGAGGATCTGCAGAAGTTGAGACGCATGATACTGGAACTGGACTTTCCGCCTGTTCAGTATGATATGATGCTGGTTCATAATGACAGCGGCAAGACCAGGGAGATAGCAAGACAGAACTACTATCCGTGGCGTATCCTTCATCACGCCATAATACGTGTGATAGGTAAGGATATCTACCATTATCTTATAGATGACACATTCGCATGTATTCCCGGCAAGGGACTGCATTACGGCGTCAAACGTCTTAAGATGTTTCTGCGCCGTTATCCTGAGTATAAGTGGTTCTGGAAAACGGATTACAAGAAATACTATCAGTCTATTCCGCATGACATGCTGCTGGCTGCACTGAGGCATAAGTTTAAGGATGAGCGTTTCATCAAGTTGATAGAGATGACCATTCTCAGTTATGACTCCGGCGAGACCGTGCGTACAGCCTTAATGGAAGAAAATGAAAGACGTAAAAAGAGGGATAACCATCGGCGCATTCACAAGCCAGCCTCTGGGAGGCTTTGCGGCCAGTCCTATAGGACATCACATGAAGGAGCGTAAGCGCTGCAAGTGCTTCCTCATGTATTGTGATGACACGCTGGGCCTGGCCAGGACTAAAGCGGAGGCATGGGCGCAGCTCAATGAGTTTATGAGTGTGTCAGAGCGCTACGGCCTGGTGGTCAAGGCATCTATGGTGGTGGCACCTATAGCACATCTGGAGCATCATGGCAAGAAAAAGAGACGCAGGCAGAGAGGTAGAGGTAGGAAGGCGGATTGATTTTCTGGGATATCAGTTCAGCCGAGAGCGTGTCCTGCTCAGGAAAAGTATAAAAAAGAAATTTGCCAAAAAGACGAAGATCAGGAATCCGGAGCGCCGCCGTCAGGTGCTGGCCAGCTACTGGGGATGGTGCAAATGGGGTAACTGCCGTCATTTATGGAACGTAATAACTAAAAATGATATGAGTTTTGCAGATAAGGGTATAAAAGGTGAGAGCGGATACCGTAACGGTAAGCGCTTTTTCAATGTGCCGTCCAAGGCTATCATGGAGATAGTGAATGTTCCTATCACAGTTGTGGATTTTGAGGCAGGCATAGATATTGACTCGGAACGTAAGGACCGTTACTCGGTGCTGTGTAAGGATGCCGATGGCAATGAGTTCAAGTTCCTGACTAGCAGCGGTAACATAAAATATGTGCTGGACCAGGCACGTGAGCAGGAGAAAAAAGGCACTAAGATATTCCCTGTGGATAACGTAGTGGTAAAACGCAAGTCCTATGGGGACGGTAAGTACATGTATATCTTTGACGAATGAACGCAAAAGCATAACATAATGAAAACAATCATCAATCTGAGTGAGCTGCCGGGTTCCGGCGTGAAGGTAGTAGTAGAGGGTGAACTTGTTCGCCTGTTCTTTGATTTCACACAGCATGTCGAGCCTGCAGAGGAGGGACAGGAGGCTGTGTTAGTTCCTAATCTCTATGACTGCCAGAACGTGGATGCCATAGGCCATACCAAGGCTGATCTGGTGAGTGCCATCGTCAATGACCGCTACTCGGCAGACCAGGTTCAGGCGCTGACCGCAAACTATGCTATGGCGCAGGATCCGGAGTCCGGCATCACCGAGGAGAAGCGTGCTGAGTATAATGCTGAATATGCAGAATACCAGACATGGCGTGCTCACGCCAAGGATATTGCTGTCACAGCTCTTCAGGAACTTCAGTAATGGAAGCCAGCGGCCATATAGTGGTGCGCCGCCGTGCCAAGAACGGCACCAGCGTGACTGTCACTTCTCAGAGCGTCCAGTATGCCAGAAGTAACAGCGGTACCGTACATCCTACTACCGGTTGGAGTCCAACCGTTCCGGCGGCAAGTAACGGAGAGTATATATGGACGTGGATTCATATAGAATTCTCTGACGGCACATCCACTGACGCCTATTCCGTATCACGTCTGGGTATTGACGGTGTAGGTGTTGTTAGCAGTGTGGTGACATACTGCCAGAAGGCCAATACCAATACCGCTCCTGAGAATTTCCCATCTACAGACTGGGGTAGCTTCCCAACCAGCCTGACTGACGGTTACTGGCTCTATACCAGGACCGTGGTGACTTACAGCAATAACCAGACTACCACATCCTATGCGGTAGTGCAGATAGGTCAGGGTGCCTATTATGCCGGACTGCAGGAGTATTATGCTGCTTTCGCATCAAATGATCACTCGCAGATATCCGGTTATCCGGATAAGGATCCTACAGGAAACTGGAGCACCAAGTGGCCGCAGCGTTATGTCAATGGAGAGAATCCGTCCATTGATACCACCAAGTGGAAAACCAGCAGGGCCGATGTGACACTCAATGCATCTACTCCCTATCTCTGGAACTTTGAGATTAGCCGTGACAGTAGCGGCATCAAGTATGTCACAGAACCGGTATGCATAGGTAACTTCGCTAAAGGCATAGTATCCATCGTGGAGGCTTATGCCATATCCGCCTATGCTACGGCTCCCAGTGCCGGTACTCCTCCTTCAGACATCACCACCTGGGAGGATGAGTCACATGCTGTGGCTCCTACTGCATCCAAACCATACCAGTGGAACCGTACCATCACCACATATAATGACAATACCACTACCACTACCTATCATGTCAGTGCCGTAAAAGGAAATAAAGGTAATAACGGTGATAACGGTGATGATGGTGTGGTATATTTCCTGCTGCCGTCTGCCCAGCGTATCATGCGCTACCAGGACGGCTCTCTGACCGAGAGCCAGATATCATGTCTGAAGAAGAAACAGGTAGGATCCAGTGTGCCGGTGGATGCATCGGACTGCACCATGAAATATCATTATGTGGATGCAGGAGTGGTGTCACAGGAGCAGTCATACAATGGTGGTAACATCAATATAGGTCTGTGGTGGTCAAAGGTGGTATTCCATCTCTATAAGAACAGTAATGAGATTGTCACTGAGACCGTAGATATTATCAACTATGCCAATAGTCCTGGCAGGAATCTGCTGTCAGGTACCAACTTCATAGATGAGCCAGCCGATACTACGGACGGCATGAACAATGCCGTAGTGACGCCTGACGCTCTCCAGGGTGAGGCTTCGCTGGTTTGTATCAATGCGGTCAATAAGAGTACTTATACAGACTTCTGGAGACAGGTCATCAACAGTAAGATAGAAGGTGGTCTGTGGTATACGCTATCCTTCTGGGCACGCATTAGGCCGTGTCAGATGGATATCAACACCACCAGTCCGAAATACGGATTTGGTTGGGAGGATGTATATCTGCTGGCAAATCAGACCATCAAGATGACCATACGTGGCTGTGCCTCCAGCGCAGCGCTGGCTGCAGGATGTGATCTGAGGGTGTTTGTGTTCAAGGAGGATTGGACCTGGCAAAGGTCTGTCAATATAGACTCCACAGAGATTATTGAGGCATCTGTGACCTTTAACGTACCTGAATCCGGCGCTTACAAGATAGGCTCTTACTGTTTTAAGGAGCCAGGTGGCGGTAATACTCCGGTGGAAGGCCAGACTGTGACAGTGGAATGGTATCGTCTGCAGTATCATAATCCGATGTGTACGTATGTTTACCCCAGCTTCATAGATACATCGGCCATTCAGGTGGCTAACGGAAACAGGTTGGCTAGCTCTCCGTCAGACGGCTGCGTAAATTGGCAGCTGGAAGAGGAATGGGCGTATCGTACATTCTCCTTCAAGGTCAAGGATACTCTGCCTAGTGCGAATAATCATGTCCTGTTCCGCCTGCTGCAAGGTGCCTGTGGAGTGGAGATATGTATGCCCAAGCTGGAGCGTGGTGTGTTTGCTACAGCCTGGGGACGTGCCGAGACCGATAAGACTGGTGAACAGGGGCCACAAGGTCCACAGGGTCCACAAGGTCCTACCGGACCTAACGGTAAGACCGGTATGATAATACGTACCAGGGAGTGGAGTAACGGCGGATCTACAGGCATCCAGTATCATAATGATACGGCTCTGACTGATGAGATACGTTACCTGGATATTGTGACTGTCACTAACGGTGCTAATTATTCCGCATACCAGTGCAAACTGACGCATACCACTACCGCTAGCAACACCATACCTGTTACCAACACCACCTACTGGGAACCGCTTAATATCACGGTCCCTATCTATACGTCACTGATTCTGGCTGCTAATGCCGTCATCAACTTTGCACAGTCCCAGAGGATAGCTATACTGGATGAAGGTGTGTTGAAGGCCGGTCTACAGGCAGGCGAATGGCCTATATGGGCCGGTGGTGCTACACCTTCAGAAGCACCATTCAGAGTCAATAAGAATGGAGGTCTATTTGCTACTTCGGCGGACATAGAGGGTTATATAAAGGCAAATAGGTTCACTATGCCTTTTATCACCACTCCATATCAGAGTGTTTATACTTATACTGTTGATTCTCCGTGTAATATCTCTCTATATTCAGGTATGGGATATCTGTTTATAGAACTTAATATGCCTGATGGAAATACGGCATTCAATGGAAGAAGAGTTGTGGTTTCGTGGGAGGCTATGAGGACTAGAAGTGAATGTCCTCATGCAATAACAGGCAGATTAAGATGTCCTCATAAGGATGTTATAGATCCAGTAACTTATGGCGTGACGGAAAAATGGGCCTCAAGGATTGATACAACGTCATCTGGTATAGTTGAATTACTGTGTATTGACGGTCACTGGTGGATAATGAACATTCTTGGCGAAGGTATGGAATATACATTTACGAATTAACCATATACAAATTTTCACAGTTATGATTGATTATTGGACTCTGTTTGCCGCTATCGTGGCGGTGGTGAGCGCAGTAGCTGCTGCTCTGATCAAGTTGTTTAAGGTAAAGGCCGGCTGGCTGAAACAGGTAATCTCCTGGCTGGTGGCTATAGGTCTGACCTTCGCTGCCTGGGCCATAGGTATACTACCTTCACTGGGTGAGCCTGCCTGGTTCTACGTGCTTATACAAGGTGTGTGTGTAGGTCTGGTGAGTAACGGATTCTATGACATACCTGCCATCAGGAAGTTCTATGAGTGGCTTTTTCATTTGGAGAAGAGAAGTGAAGAGGATTAGAGTATTATTGGTTTGATTGGAGGCAGGCCATCCGGAATCATCCGGATGGTCTGTCCTTTATATGGGTACCACTTGCTGATATTTTTGTTTCAGTTTTTAACGGCCTATGAAATTGAGTACAAAAGGCCAGCTTCGCCTGGCTTCATGCATGTGCATCTTCGGATGCTTATTGGTTGCAGCTGGATTCGTAGTTAATCCAGCTGGAGTAATAGATCCTACAGTTCTGACGGCATTCGGTGAGATTCTGACCTTTGCCGGTTCTATTATTGGTATTGATTACTCTTACAAGCGTGGTCTGCGCAAGCGTGAACAAGAACAGGAGGAAGAGGAGAATAAATGACCTGCGCCGTAATCATACCTGTCTATAAGACACAGCCATCCAGGACGGATCTGATCTCCATCTGGCAGACTCTACGTGTGATGTCTCCCAGGCGTGAGGTGTATTACCTGGTACCTACCGGCATGGATCTGAGCGCTTATCCCAGAGCAGGTGTGATAGAGGCTCCCGGATACCTGTTTACAGGCCGTGAGAGCTACAGCCGCATGTGCTGCCGTCCGGAGCTTTATGAGCTGCTGTCCGGATATGACTATATGCTGCTCATACAGCATGACGCATGGCTGTTCCGTGATGACCTGGATGAGTTCATGGAGATGGGTTATGACTACATAGGCGCTCCTATTATCGTGGGTGCATGGCGTTTTGACCGTCCGCTGATAGGTAATGGCGGTCTGAGCCTGAGACGTATCGAAGCCTTCTGTGATGTCTGCAGGATGCATGGGCCGCGAGGCGGAGAGTATCATCCGGAGGATGTGTTTTTCAGTGTGCTGCGCCGTCCGCTGCTGAAGATAGCTCCTGCTGATGTAGCTGCACGTTTCTCTCTGGAGCACCATCCGGAGAAATATGAAGAGCTGCTACAGCACCGGCTGCCTATGGGATGTCACCGTCCCTGGGACCTGGGTTACTATGAATCGTACTGGAAACAATATATACCGATATGATAGACGTAAGAAAACTGGAGAACAGCTGCGGCAGTGACGTATGCGCCTACCGTGGCAAGGGAAGGGGAGTGTGCTCCTTCAGGGAGGGCGCTTACTGCCCAATGTATACGGCGTATAAGCCGGTGTTTTTTCAAGAGAAGGAGTTTCAGCGCTGCACACCTGCCTGCAGCATGAAGGATATGCATCCTGCTTTCCTCAAAGTTCTTGATTCCATCCGAGATAAGGCCGGCATACCTATCGTGCTGAATTGTGCCTACCGAAGCAAGTCTTATGACCAGCAGAAGGGACGCTCAGGTAAGAGTGCTCACTGCTATGGCATGGCGGTGGATATCCGGTGCAATACATCGGCCAACCGTGATAAGATCATACGTGCCGCCTATGAGTGTGGCGTTACCAGGATAGGCGTGGCCACTACCTTCATACATGTAGATATAGGAGAGAATGTAGGTCTACCAGCCAATGTCACATGGACTTATGACGCAAACGGCAATGCTGTCTAAGAGCTACACTGTGATGACCATCATCATAGGTGACTATGAGATACTGCATGAGATAGATGAGAAGTCTGCTAATGCCAGGTATCTCTGCATCACTGACCGGGCGGATCTTCAGTCCGACACATGGGAGGTCATCTATGATTCGGAGCTGCGTGGCAGTAATTTCCATAAGGTGATGGATATCCGCTGGCATCCGTGGCGTTATACTCAGGATGACATAGTGATATCGGTGGACGGCAGCATAGGCATACATGAGAGTCTGGATCCGCTGGTATGTGAATTCCGTAACGGCGGTTGTGAGCTAGCTCTGATGGTACATCCTTATCGTACCACTGCTGATGCCGAGTACAGTACATGGATATCACGCCGGAACTATCCGGCACAGCGTGCCAGATGGCACCGTGAAATCATGCAGCGCTGCGGTTATGACACAGCTTTTTATCATGGTCTGTATCAGATGACTATGATGATACGCCGGCGCTGCCGTCTGGTTGAGAATTGGAATAATATCAACTGTGGTCTGCTGACGGTGGCCGGCGGCAGTGAGTATGACCGTCTGGACCAGGTGCTGGTAAGTTTCAGCCTGAATAAGTGGTTCCCTGAAGCGCGTGTAATGTGGATGAGTGAGATGGTGATACATTCCAGGTATATGACCTGGTACCGGCACGGATCTGACCAGCCGAATATACCAGGTAAGTTCATAGAACCGTATGGATTCAATAAGAGAGTGGAGGTGGTGATATGAGACGTCTCATCTTCATACTTCTGGCAGTATTGCTGGTGGCCAGTTGCCGCAGTACCGGCTATCTGGGTGATCCGCCTGTGGAGACTCATTCTGACAGCACCAGTGTATCACATCAGAACACCATTACCAATAACGTCTACCGTGAGCGTGAAGTGAAGGATTCCACCATTATTATATATAAGGATTCCATACAGAGGATAGAGCACTGGCACTATGAACGTGACTACACCTATGAGAAGTATCTGCAGAGTATCATAGATTCCATACTTAAAATCAAGCAGGATAGCGTTCCATATCCTGTGCCGGTATATAAAGAGGTGCCTGCCAAGCTCAACCGATGGCAGCAGACACGGATGACGCTCGGAGACCTTTTTATCCTAGTCTGTTTCATAAGTTTAGTAATTAAGTTAGCAAAACGCCGGATCCTATCCTGATCCTGCGTCCGGGGTGCGCTGGCCGTGAGGCCGGCGCATTCTATCTAGAAGGTGCCGGAGCGGTGCCGGATGATATCATTTGCCTGAGCTATATCATGTGGAGTGTAGATATCGGTCATCAGCAGGCTGTGATGGCGTGCCTGGTTGCGTACCGATAGCAGGTCCGTGTTATCCTTAATCAGATCTGTGATGCCGGTATCCTTCAGGGAATAGAACTTCCACTCCATTGGAAACTTGAGATCCTTCCTGATATGATGGTCCCAGAAGTCTGAGAACTGCTTGGCCGTATGCCGTTCACGGCCTGGCTTACATTTGGAGGAGAAGAGGTAGTATGAGTCTGGTTGCTCGAAGATCCGGAGCTGGATCATGAGACGTATCACCTGATCAGGCAGCGTGACAGTGGCTCCTTTGCCGTTCTTGCTGCTGTAGTCCGGAATATATATGGTACCTCTCTCTACAGATATATGCTGCAGCTGGATGTAACTCATCTCATTTGGCCTGATGAGGCAGTAATAGAGCACGTAGCAGGCTAGCAGGAAGTAGGGGTTCTGCTCCTGGCAGTAGGTGCGTAGGCGCTGCATGGCTTCTACCGGTATGATGGTACGGTTCTTTCCGCTCTGGGCCTTACCTCCGAACAGCTGAAGGCCATCGGCGGCATCCAGCTCTATATATTCCTTGCTGAGCATCCACTTGCTGAATATCTTGAGCCAGGTGACGTAATTATTCCTGGTACGTATGGAACGTCCCTGATCCAGCC
>Ga0310786_10001629_pt1 | contig 36050 bp, 36 predicted proteins | sample AusTroGonzalo_MG_FD_203881 | JGI IMG/M metagenome (GOLD analysis project Ga0310786, IMG submission 203881) | Bovine rumen microbial communities from tropical cattle in Woodstock, Queensland, Australia - Gonzalo_03 (v2) (version 2) | ecosystem: Host-associated > Mammals > Digestive system >... | reverse complement strand
CAGCTAAACTTTATCCGTGCCATATGTGACGGTGTGCATACGGACTTTGGCAGCAAAACGATTTTGGAGAATTACAATCTTGGCACAAAGTCGAATATTACACGTATCAAAACCACCCTCCGCGACCGCGAACTAATAGACATAACCCAAGATGGTGTCTTCCTGGAGGATCCCGTCTTCAGGATGTGGATTAAGAAATACAATACAATCAGACCATAGCAGCAACAGCCAGCACAAAAGTGTAAATTGTTCTGTTAAAGATTCGTGGGCTTGGGAAAGAATTACTAACCATGTATGGCAAAAGAAATAATGGACGCATTCAACACATACAAGAATGGGGCAGACTTGCAATTCATGGTTGATGAATGCCTGAACAGGGGAAAGGTTCTGCAACTGAAGAAAGATGTTGGGGAAGGAGTGAAATAAATACTTATTTTTCTTTTCCGAAGGTGATTTCCTTGCGTATTTTGCTCAAGTAGGTAGGTGTTACATTGAGGAAAGAGGCAATATCTCGTAAGGAAAGGTGCTCCACGATGCCCGGGCAGCGACGCATCAACAACTCGTAGCGTTCACGAGGGGTCGTGCGATGCAGATCGAAATAACGGTCACTAAACTGGAAGAGAATATGCTCTCCGATGGTTGCACGCAACTCCATCGCCTTGATGTCCTGACTGAAAAACTGCAACAGCTTCTCACCTGTGATTCTCCGCACACGACTGGGCATCATCGCCTCGATGGTGGCTTGTGCAGGGCGTCCGCTGAGACAAGCAGGATAGCTGCTCACTATCTCACTTTCGAACGAGAACCATGTGATGTGTTCCTTGTCATCACTACTATCGTGCGTCACATACTTGAAGCATCCCTCGGTGACAAACGCAAACCAACGAGCGGGGTCACCCTCCCGTTCCATCTGGTCGCCCTTTCGGTAAGTGACCACCTCACCCTCCCGTTCGCAAAACTCCCGCAACCTCTGCAGGTCAATGCTATTAATCCCAAATTTTTGTTCCATTCTCTATCAGAATAAAAAACGGATAGCCCCATTCTTTTCTATCCGCTCAATGTCAATGATATATGTGATATACCCCCTCTCATTTCACTTGCTCCGCTTGTGTATCCGGTTCGCGACGAGTGTCCCAAAAGTCGGCAACCTCGATATGGTCATCCTTGATGAAATAAACAATTTTGTTTAAGCGATTCGCCACGACGCTACGATACATCACGGCGCGGTCGGCAAGGAGAGGCTCAACTGGTCCCAAGTTGGGATTTTCGGCAAGAAGCGAATTGATGTGGTGAACGTTTTGTAAGAATTCATTCTTTTCTTTCGTTCCGAATTGTTGATAAATGTAATTTGCCGTATGGCGCAATTGTTTCTTGGCTTGCGGCAACCAGATGACTTTCATCATACAGCTTCCACCATTTCCAAGTCATTATATGCGAACTCATCCTCCAGTTCGCGGAACATTTCTTCACTGTCTTGTCCAAGTCCTGCAGCGGATTCACGTTCAGCCTGGTCAATTCGTGCATTGATTTCCTCCATCGTGTAAGGTTTGAGGGAATGCTCTTCGGAGTCCTGCTTCTTGGTCACGGCAGGCTTCACACTTTCTGCCAACATCGTGATCAGTTGCAACTTCTGGCTGTCGTCCATATCCTTCACCAGTCCCCAATAGTGGCTGATGGGGTGGCTTGCGCCTCGTCTTCTTGTCGTTGTTGTTGCCATAGCTGTTTCCTTTCTTTATTCTTTTCAACTGCAAAGATACACACTTTTCTTCTTTACCTCCAAATAAATACAAAGAAAAAAAGTTTGGGAAGGATTATAAAACGCCTCCAACTCTGAAGATTAGGAGAGTGGAGGCTAACTTTGCATTGCCAAAATGAATAGAATTCATCTCTTTTATTTTGTCAGGTAATAAATAATCTCTACTTTTGCAACTGAATATAAAAAAGGACAGGATTATGACGACATTAGCACAGAGAATCATCTATACGCCTCTTCGCTTACTTTCGCCAATATGGCATACATCATCAAAGGCAAAACACTGGAAGAAGACTGATGGGATGGAAAAAGTGTAAAGTGGGAGGTAGCAAAGGGGGGATACATCAATCCTATTTTTCTGCCGGGCCATTAAAATACTTGCATATTTCTTCTGCCATCGCATTGAGAGCCATGCATTCTGAACGACTAATGCGACGTTTCCCTTCGTCATAGGGCCAAGGGCTGAGTATTAGCAAGCGTCCGGAAGCACATGCATCGAAAAGGTCATCAGCAGGCTTATAATAATCACGGAAGCCATTGTCCGCAAGTACAATGAAGGGATGCTTCTCTCCGAGGAGGACTGCCTTCACTTCTTTCTCTTTAGGAGAGATGAAGGGCGAAACCATCACCACCCCTTTCCGTGCAGCCAGCACACAGCCGTTCATATAGTTGCGCAACGATTGAGTATTACCCTGTTCCGCTGCTTTCACCATAACACTACGTACATGCACGGTATCGAATTTTTCTGCCATCAGTAGCGCCACATTCCCCACGCCATCATATTTCTGGCCTCCAATCTCTATATCTTTCTGCACACGGAAAAAGCCAGGCATGAGACGCTTCGTGGCCAGACGCTGCGGGTTGAGTTGCACATAGCGTATCATCGTATGCAACTGCCCACGACGGGATAGGGGACGAATGAATGGGCGCTCAGTAAACACAGGGAAAGGATAGCCCCCTTCGTTCGTTGTTTCCGAATTAAATTCGCGAGCAACCGACAAAGTATAAGCCCTGCCATGCTTCTTTACCCCCTGCCAATACCCTCGAATAACGCTGCGAATGCTCGTATCCATCACCTGTGTCACATGGATAACAGCATGCAAGTGATCAGGCATCAGGCAGAACTGGAGAATGCGGATGGAAGGATAGTGCTTGCACATCACATACAGCTCATCAATAACAGCATTACCCAAGACCGTCCTATCTATCCGAGCTTTTGATGGGTCACCCTCTGGAATGACGAGCTTTCCCAACAATGGCTCACGCGAGGGCACTGTCAGCGTCACATGATAGATACCAACACCTCTCCATGATGTGCCCTCTTCTTGCCATTGCCATTTCCCCAGCTCCGTCATATCTCGTCTTACTTTATTAACCGTTGCCATAAGTTTGCCCTGACCTTGAACCTCACAAATCATAAAAAACGATTTTGACCGACTCTCATAAGTCGTGGCATTTGCAAAGTTAGGATTTATTATTGAACTCACCAAACAAATACAAAGAAAAAAAGTTTGGGGAGGAGTAATAAAAACGCCTCCAACTCTAATGATTAGGAGAGTGGAGGCGTAAGGGAGGGGTGCCAGCACCTCTTCTGTCCACTTTTTCCGATGCACCCACCTGTGACTGGTGGGTTAAAGGGTTAAAAAGTTAAAGAGTAAAAGAATGGGTCTCTTGCGCGTGGCTTCTCTCTTTGTAGTAATATTTATATATAATATATAATTATAAAATATTAATATATAATATATTACGCGCGCGGAAGCTGAACTTTAACTCTTTAACCTTTAACCTCTTTAACCACCTTGAAAATCTTTCTTTCATTTTTTGGTAAACTTTCTTGGAGGGTGGGGAATACTGCCGTAACTTTGCAGCGAAAATAGGAGTTCAACGCTTCCAAAGTTCAAGGTTCAAGAGTTCAAAGTTCAAACCTCTAACCGCTAAACGTAAAAAAAATGAAACATCTCAACGCAAAGGAAATCATCGCAATCTGGTTCGCCGTCGTGGCAGCCATCGTCAGCATCACAGCTCTCTGGATGCCGCCCGTGGGCATCATAGACGAAACGGTGCTCATCCTGATCGGCCAGTTCCTCCTCTTCATTGCCACGCTGACGGGCGTGGATGGAGCACTCACCAGATTCCACGAAATGAGGCAAAAGAGTCCTCCGGCGGACGCGGGCTGACGAAACGCCGTACCGAGGCTGACGATACGACGGAGGAAAGGCGACGATACGACGGAGAGATTGGAGATTGTAACGGTCATAGGTTAAAGAGTTAAAGGGTTAAAGAGTTAAAGAAATAAGGGAAAGTCCCCATCCCTTGAAGTTGGGGGCACAACACAAACACAAAATAAACACAACACAGTATGAGTAAAATTATTTATCGCAAAGTGCGCACGGCTCCGGGCTTGAAGACCACGGACGCCAACTGGGAGCAGAAGGCATCGTACTATGCCAAGGCAGTCTCCCTCGAAACCCTCAGTCTTCGCGACATGGCAAAGCACATCGCCAGTCACGGCTCCCCCTACACGGCGGATGTGGTCATGGGTGTGCTCGAAGCATTCCGAAGCTGCTGCATCGAGCAGTTGCTGGAGAGCAAGAAGGTGAAGGTGGAAGGACTCGGCACGTTCTACGTGACCATCGCCAACAAGGACGGCGGCGAGAAGGACATCGCCAAGTTCAACATCGCAACGATGGCAACGGGTCTGCGTCTGCGCTTCCTGCCTGAGACGACCACGGAGGAGAACCTGAGCTCGAAGGAGTTCCTCAAGAAAGCAAGTTTCGTGGATGTGGCTGACCTTGCCAACATCGAAGAGACTCCATCGGACGAGGACGGCAACGGCGTGGTGATTGACGACAACCAGAACAACGGCGGTGGCGGTCTGCCCTCCGAAGGAGGAGAAGGGTAAGGATGTTAGATGTTAGATGTTAAATGTAAAATGTAAAATGTTTATTGCGGCAAGCCGCCGAAGGAAAAATATGAAAAAATAGGGAAAAATAAATAAAAACATTTTTTTATATCTTTATTTGTTTTTTTATATTTTTTCTTCGGCGCCACCGGCGCAACAGTTTCTCATAGCATAACATCCCTCACACCTCTCACCTCATACCTCACACCTCACACCTCAAAAATCATAAGTTGAAAGTTACTTTGAGATGTAAGATGTTAGATGGAAGAGGGAAGAAGTAGTTAGGATCTCATGATGCCGTTGATGATTCTGCCGTTGAAATGGCGACGGGCGGAGAAGAAACGGTCGTAGTTTTGATAGGTGTCAATGCCTGAGACGTGGATGTGCTCGGGGTTGACACCTTTGTTGATGAGTTGCAGGCGATTGCATTCCCAAAGGTCGATGTGCCACTTGGACTGGGAAGGGAGACCATTCGAGGTGTTGGGATGCATGGGGGGATATTTCTTGGCAAGTCGCTCCATGGGGAAACCGGCTTGGGCAAAGAGTTCATAGACTTCATCTCCTACCTCGAAACTTTCGGGACCGATGCCGGGGCCAATGATGGCGTGGAGGTTCTGGGGCTGTGTGCCGTAGGTGGAGCGGAGTACATCGATGTTGGCTTCGAGGATGCGTCGCTGTGTGCCTTTCCATCCTGCATGGACGGCGGAGATGGTGTGGGTGGTGTCGTCCCAGAGGAGGATGGGGATGCAGTCGGCTGTGCGGACGCAGATGCAGATGTAGGAGAGGTTGGTGCTGAGGGCATCCACACCGTCGAGGGCTAGTGCCTGGGTGAGGGGATTCTGTTGGAGGAATGCTTCGTCGATGATGACGGTCTTGGTCTCATGCGTCTGGTGGAGTGGCATGAGGAGACGGGGAATGGAGATGGAAACACCGCCATCCCGTGTGGTGGAGAAGGCGGTGATGTGGGAGGGAGTGGGGTAGATGTACATGGTGCTTGTGGTTGTTAGTCTTCGTACTCGAAGTCTTCAAGGTCTTCGATGTCGTCTTCGTCGAGGAACTTGATGTCGTCTGCCTCGGGGATGTCCTCGTCGCCCCAGCCCTCGTCGTCATCGGCGATGTCGTCCATGTAGGCGAAGGTCTTGGCGGTGTGGATGATGGATTCCTGTGTGTTGATGGCGGCGATCTTGTTGCTCTCGCTGTTCATCTCGTGCCAAAGTATGTCTTTGAGTTCCTGCAAGCCTTGTTGTGCCACCGAACTGATGAAGACGACGGGTATGTCGTCGGGAAGCCCTTCTTTGAGCATTTCTTTCAGTTCCTCGTCTTGTCCGAGGAGGTCGCACTTGGTGATGGCGAGCACGCGTCCCTTTTCGAGAAGGTCGGGGTTGAACTGTGCCAATTCATTGAGCAGCACGTCATATTCGTGGCGGATGTCCTCGGTGTCGGCTGGCACCATGAAGAGCAAGAGGGAGTTGCGCTCGATGTGGCGCAGGAAACGAAGTCCGAGTCCGCGCCCTTCGCTGGCTCCCTCGATGATGCCGGGGATGTCGGCGATGACAAACGAGCGTCCGTCGCGATAGGACACGATGCCGAGTGAGGGTTCGAGGGTGGTGAAGGGATAGTTGTCTATCTTCGGCTTGGCGGACGAGATGGCGTTGACGAGGGTGGATTTCCCTGCATTGGGGAATCCCACCAGTCCCACGTCTGCCAGAAGTTTCAGTTCGAGGATGAAACTGCGCTCCTGCATGGGTTCGCCGGGTTGTGCATAGCGTGGTGCCTTGTTGGTGGGGGTGGCGAAATTGAAGTTGCCCAATCCGCCGCGACCGCCTTTCAGCAGGATGACCTCCTGCTCGTGTGCGGTCACGTCGCAGATGTATTCGCCTGTCTCGGCATCGTACACCGCTGTGCCGCAGGGCACCTCGATGTAGGCGTTTGCCCCTTGCTTGCCGCTTGACTTGTTTTTCGAGCCGTTGCCTCCGTGCTCTGCCTTGATGTGGCGGTCATAGCGCAGGTGGAGCAATGTCCAGTAGTTGCGGTTGCCACGCAGAATCACGTGACCACCACGACCACCATTGCCGCCGTCGGGACCACCCTTGGGCAGGTACTTCGCACGGTGCATGTGAGTGGAACCGCGTCCGCCACGTCCCGAACGACAATAGATCTTTACGTAATCAATGAAATTTGACTCAGCCATTCCTTACTTTTGTGTGTCGAGGAAAGCGAAGATTTCGCCCAGCATCACGTCCTTGGAACCCTTCCAGGTGAATGTGTTGCGGATGCCTTCCTGCTCAAACCACTTGGAGAGCGGCTCGGTCTGCTTGTGGTAAACCTCGAAACGCTTCTTGATGGTCTCCTCGTTGTCGTCGGCACGACCCTGTTCCTTGGCACGGTTGAGCAGACGGGCGAGCAGTGTCTCTTCATCGACGATGAGTTCAATCATGATGCCCATGTCGTGCTTGCGCTCGGCGAGCATCTTTTTGAGTGCTTCAGCCTGGGCGATGGTGCGTGGGAATCCGTCGAAGATGACGCCCTTGCCTGCTGGCAGCGCATCGTAGGTCTTGGCGAGGATGTCAATCATCAACTCGTCGGGGATGAGCTGTCCGTTGTCGATATATCCCTTGGCAATCTTGCCGAGTTCAGTACCATTCTTGATTTCACTGCGGAGCACATCGCCCGTGGAGATGTGTCCCATGCCGTAGCGCGTCACGATTTCGTCGCTGTAAGTGCCTTTACCAGAACCTGGTGCACCGAAAATGATGATATTCTTCATTTGTTGTTTATGTTATGAGTTGATAAGTCTCATGGGTTAATTTTCTTTCACCACATAGATGCTCCTGTAATTGCGGCCGATGCCGTCGTAGTCGAGTCCATAGCCCACGATGAACTCGTTGGGAATCTCTATGGCGCAATACTTCACGTCGAGCGGCACTTTCAGTTTGCCGGGCTTCATGAGCAGGGTGGCAATCTCCACCGACTTCACGCCCTTCTCCCTCAGTTTGGGCAGGAGGTTGTACATGGTGGTGCCGGTGTCGATGACGTCTTCCACAATGATGACATCACGGTTCTCGATGTCGGCGGCAATTCCGATCAGTTCCTTCACCTTGCCGGTGGTGTCCATGCCTGCATAGGAAGCGAGCTTGGCAAATTCGATTTCGTGGTCGAATGTGAGTAGTCTGACAAGGTCGGCAGCAAAGATGAAAGCGCCGTTCAGAATGGCAAGGAGGATGGGATTCTTTCCCTTGTAGTCGGCGTTCAGCTTCTGTGCCAACGCGGCAACCTTTTCCGCAATCTGCTTGTGATGGATGAACGGCTCAAACTGCTTGTCCTTTATGGTAATCATGAAAGTATGGGTGAACTTTTAATTTTATGCAAAGTTACACGAAAAATCCCTATTGAAGGGTAAAATTGGGAAGAATAACGTAAAAAAACATCATTCGAAGTGCTATTTTATCTTTTTTTCATCGTTTTTTTAATATCGATTCACTATTTTTGCACACATAAAGACAATCTCCATTCGCTAATTTTGCAGAATTATGAAGATTTTATCAGCAGCGCAAATCAAGATAGTAGATTCCTATACGATAGAGCAAGAACCGGTCAGTTCCATCAACCTGATGGAGCGTGCCGCACGTGCTGTGGCGGACAAGATTCGTTCGCGTTGGTCGGTTGACACCCCCATCAAGATTTTCGCGGGTCCTGGCAACAATGGTGGCGACGCATTGGCGATTGCCCGCATGCTGGGCGAGACGAACTACAAGGTTTTTGTGTATCTTTTCAATACGTCCGATGGTCTTTCGCCTGATTGTAAGGTAAACAAGCAACGCCTGACTGATTTCCAGCATGTGAAGCAGAACATGCTGGGCGTTTGCAATGTGGAGTTTGTGGAGGTGACCTCGCAGTTCACGCCTCCGAAGTTGGAAAAGGGTGATTTGATTGTGGACGGTTTGTTCGGCACCGGGCTTTCGCGTCCGCTGAACGGAGGATACGCTTCGGTGGTGAAGTACATCAACGCTTCGCCTGCCACGGTGGTTGCCATCGATGTGCCGTCGGGATTGATGTGTGAGGACAACACTTACAATGTGATGAACCACATCATCAAGGCGAATGTCACTTACACTTTCCAATGCCCGAAACTCGCTTTCCTTTTCCCCGAGAATGAGCAGTACGTGGGCGAATGGGAGGTGCTCGACATCGGCCTCTTGGATCCGCAGACGGAAGATACGAACTCTTTCTACTATTTTACGGAGCGGAAGGAGATGCAGTCGATGCTCAAAACCCGTTCGAAGTTTGCCCACAAGGGTTCGATGGGTCATGCTGTGCTCATTGCGGGCAAGAAGGGTATGGCGGGTGCTGCCATCCTCAGTGCGAGGGCTTGCATGCGCAGCGGATTGGGCAAACTGACCATCCGTACACCCGAAAGCAACGTGCGCATCCTTCAAGAGTCGGTTCCGGAGGCGGTGCTCAACATCGACGTCGATGCCAACTGTTTCAGTCAGTCGTTCGACACCAGCGAATACGATGCGTTGGCTATCGGTCCGGGCATCGGCACATCGCCCTATACGGTGCAGGCATTCATCGAGCAGGTGAGCATGACGAAATGCCCCATAGTGATAGATGCTGATGCGCTCAACATCCTCGGCTCTCATCGCGGATGGATCAACCAGTTGCCGCGTCGCTGCATCCTGACGCCTCACAAGAAGGAACTCTTCGGACTCATCAGCACGACGCGCAATTCCTACGAAGAATTGCAGCGCACGCGTGAGTTGGCGGTGCGTCAGCGCATCTACATCCTCATCAAGGGTGCTTATTCGGCTATCGTCACTCCCGATGGAAATGTCTATTTCAATTCGACGGGCAATCCGGGTATGGCAACAGCAGGAGCGGGTGACGTGCTGACCGGCATCATCCTTTCGTTGCTGGCACAGGCGTATGAACCAGGCAATGCGCTGCGTTTGGGTGTTTATCTGCATGGATTGGCAGGTGATCTTGCTGCCGAAGACCTTTCCTACGAGGGTCTGATTTCTAACGACATCGTCAACTATCTGCCCAAAGCATTCAGATGGTTGAGAGAAAAAACTGAATCATGAAAAGAAATATTCTCATAGCAATGACCTTTGGATTGTCGCTTGTTTCTGTGGCTCAGACACAAGTGGCTGAATTCAATCCCGGCATTGCAGCCAATGGTGTGAACTACGCACTTCCGAAGACTGTCTTGAAGGTGGATGCCTCCGCAGTCAAGACGGTATATACACCCGGTGAGTTTGCCAAATATGCCGACCGCTATCTGCACATCAGCGGAGTGGCGGCAGAAGCTTCCACGACATGGAGCGTGACGAGCCTTTCCATCCATCAGGAGGGAGTGCCAGACACGTCGAAGGTCTATACCGTCAAACTGAAAGACAAGACGGTGGCGCCGATGGTGCAGCTGACGCCCAGCGGCATCCTTGTGGCGGTGAACACGCAGGCAGATATCAAGGAGAATGTGCTGCCTGAGGTGCGAACCACGAATCACAAGATGGATGCGCGGCAATACCTGACCGAGGACATCCTCAGTGCCACTTCCACCTCGAAGATGGCAGAACTGACGGCGCAGGAGATTCTCGATATCCGCGAGAGCAAGAATGCCATTAAGCGCGGACAGGTGGAGTCGATGCCGCAGGACGGGGCGTCGCTCAAAATTGTGCTCGATGAGCTGAACCGTCAGGAGGAAGCCCTCACGCAGCTCTTCATCGGCTATACGGACACGACCTTCACCGCCAAGTCCTTCGCGGTGCTGCCCGAAGAAGACATCAACAAGCAGGTGCTGTTCCGTTTCTCCCGCAAGTTGGGATTTGTCGATGGCGACGATTTGGCTGGCGATCCCTATTATCTCTCCGTGAAGGATCAGCACACGGTGGTGCTGCCTGACGAGCGGGAGACGGCAAAGCGGAAAATAGATGGGCTGGTGTACAATATGCCGAGCATGGCAAACGTTACTATCAGTACGATGCAGGGCACGGTGTATGAGCAGAAACTGCCGTTCGCGCAGTTCGGCACTATCGACACGCTCAGTCCTACGCTCTTCAACAAGGGAGCCACGACGAGGCTGACGCTGAATCCAGCCACGGGCGGTCTTGTGCAGTTGGAGCAATAGCGAGACATCTATACATTATATAATATATATTATAAACAATCAACATTTTTACAAACCTCTAAAACATTTAAGACATGAAAAAGTATTTAGCAGAAATGGTGGGAACAATGGTTCTTACACTTCTCGGTTGCGGTACAGCCGTATCGCTCAATTGTGGTTCTGACACAGCATCAGTGGTTGGCACAGCCGTTGCATTCGGTTTGGCAGTTGTGGCGATGGCCTACACGATTGGCGGCGTTTCTGGTTGCCACATCAATCCAGCCATCACATTGGGTTGCCTCATGTCCAAGCGCATCAGTTGCAAGGACGCCACCATGTATATGATCTTCCAGGTCATTGGTGCTATCATCGGCGCAGCCATTCTCTTTGCATTGACATCTAACGACCAGGCATTGGCAGGCGGCACAACGACTGGTGCCAACAGTTGTGGCGACCACGGTGTTGTGGTGGGTCTCATTGCTGAGATCGTGCTCACTGGCATCTTCGTGCTCGTGGTGCTCGGCTCTACTGACGAAAAGAAGGGTGCCGGCAACTTCGCAGGTCTTGCCATCGGTCTTTCACTCATTCTCATTCACCTCGTGGGCATTCACTACACAGGCACATCTGTGAACCCTGCTCGTTCCATCGGTCCAGCTATCTTCGAAGGTGGTCAGGCTATCAGCGACCTCTGGGTGTTCATCGTGGGTCCATTCGTGGGTGCTGCCATTGCTGCAGGCATCTGGAAGATTATCGGTGAGGAGAAGTAAAAAACATTCGTTTTAATTCCAATAAAAAAGCGAGGCGTTTTGCCTCGCTTTTTTTATTTCTTGAAGAAATCGAAGAAGAAGAAGAGAGCGGCGTAGCGAACGGGGACGCCCTTGGCGTAGCCGATGGTAGAGTTGCTGGAATTGCGCACGGTGCCGTCCGAGTTGATTTTTCCGCTGGTGGAATTGCTGGAATTGCGCACGGTGCCGTCGGAGTCAATCTTGCCGATGCTGGAATTGTTGGCGTTGCGCACGGTTCCGTCCGACTCGATTTTGCCGATGCTGGAATTGCTGGAATTGCGGATGGTGCCGTCCTTCTCGATTTTGCCGACGGTGGAGTTGCTGGAATTGCGCACGGTGCCGTCCGATTCGATTTTGCCGATGAACGAGTTGTTAGCGTCTCTCAAATCTTGGGCATTCATTGCCAGCGTGGTCATGCCCAGAGCCAATAGTAACAATAATTTCTTCATATACAAATCTCCTTTTTTATTATTCGGTTGCAAAATTACGCCATTTCTCCGAGACCGCCAAAATTTTCTTCATTTTTTTCTGTGAGGCACGTAACAACAATTGAGTCTGAAAATGAGGCTTGACTAATTTAATGGTTAAACATGGCAAGTTAAACCGTTGAACCCCATATGGGCTTTATTCGTGTGGCTTGGGTTGCAATGCTTTCAGGTAGCGATAGACTTCCCAGATGTTCTTGCCGCCCCAGTCGCTGGGTGGAAAACTGCTGCAGCTATAGGTGGCGTCGGTGAAGTGGACCGAGACGGAGGAGGAGGGGGCGTCGAGAAGCCGGTAGGGTGTGTCGTAGTAGGCGGGCATCTTATAGACTTCTCCGTCGATGAGCATCTGGCTGACGGTATCGACTTGGGCTTGAGTCAGTGGGATGGTGTCGAGTACGTCAAATTCTTTGGTGTCGAGTATGACGCGGTAGGTCCCGTCCTTCATGCGGTCGAGGGTGGATTGGAGTGGCGGACGATAGACCATGCCGCCTCCCTGACGGAAATAGAAGTGGGTGAGGGCTCCTGTGGGTGGCGTGAAGGTCTGTTGCTTCTTCATATTGATGAGGGGTTGGGTCTCGTGGATGAGCCGCTGGTACATGGCTTCGTTCTCTTGTGCCTGCTGGAATTTTTTGAGGGCGGTGCTGGTGTCTTTGACATATTGGGCAAGGCTCTGCTCGGATTTCTTCGTGCCGGGCTTGGGATAGACTTGCTGCTTGAATTGGAGGATGCGCTGATTTTCGGCGTGCCATTCTTCGGCGTAGTTGACGACAGTGGTGAGGTCGTCGAGGCATCGCTTGGGGGCTGTCTCCAGATAGTAGTTGAGTCGTCCCTGGTCTTCGAACCAGATGACGCCGCTGGAGCCGAACTGCCAGTCGGTCTCGATGCTGTTGGCGACGGCTTTGAGTTCTGATGGACTGAGTTTTTCTTGGGCGAATCCCCAGATGGAGGTCATGGCGAAGGTGATGAGTGTGATGGTCTGTTTGGCTTTCATAAGGTTTGTTTTTGTAAGTTAGTTTGCCTGATTGGGCTTGGTTTTGGGTCATTTATTCGCTTGCAAAGATAAAGACAATTCGCGAAAAGGGCAAAATAATGTGTTTGTTTTTGTGGTTTCAGGGATATTTTGTACCTTTGCCGTCGCAAAATAACAATCATTTCTTAATACATAATATTTAAAGCATGATGAAAAAAATCTTTTCAATGTTTGTGGCTGCTCTCTTCCTTTTCTCGATGGAGGCGAGCGCCCAGTGCTCATGCGCTGCCAATGGTGGCATGAAGCGTGAGCCTGTCAAGATGATTCTTGACGCTGATTTCGGTAGTTCAACTGACGACCTTTTCGCACTGATGATGCTGAACCACTACATCGACCAGGGTTTGGTGGATTTGCAGGGCATCATTGTGGACCGCGAGGGTGAGAACAATGCTGGTGTGGTGGACATCTTCAACACCTACTATGGTCATCCTTACATTCCCGTAGGTTTGGAGCGCAATGGCGTGAAGAATCCTCGTTGCTTCATCCCTTACAATGGCATCTGCGACATGAAGGATGCTCAGGGTAAACCGCTCTTCAAGCGCACATTCGACGCCAGCCAGTGCATGGACGGCTACAAGCTCTACCGCAAGATTCTGGCTAAGGCTGAGGACAAGTCGGTGGTCATCGTTGCCATTGGTTTCGCCACCACGCTGTCTCAGCTCATGGAGTCGAAGGCTGACGAGTACTCTAAGCTCGTGGGTTCAGAACTCTTCGCTCAGAAGGTGAAGGCTGTGTACATCCAGGCTGGTCGTTTCGAAGCAGAAGATAGCCTCTCTGGCTACAACATGCGTGCCGCCTCTAAGCAGTCTGCCGTATTCTTCGACAAATTGCCCGAGAGCGTGGACATCATCATGTCGCCCAGCAACATCGGCGATGCCATGAATTATCTTCCAGAAGACGTGCTGGCTGACCTCTCAGGCGTAGAGGTGAACCCCATCAAGGCCGTTTACACCAATTACACTTGCGACACTGGTCAGCGCATGTGGGACACGAACTGTCTCGTCAATGCCGTTATGGGTGACTGTCAGTATAATATGTCTCCCCGTGGTTGGGTGACTTTCGTTGACAAGGGTGAGGAGTCCCTCATGCTCTTCAAGGTGGATCCTTACGGCAACGCTCGTTACCAACTCCCTGGCGACTCCTACCAAAGCATGGAGAAACTGATGGACATCCGTCGCTACAACCGTATGCGCTAAGGATTAGAAACGAAGTGAAAAATAAATGAAAAAAGGATGGCGTTCAGCACAGAACGCCATCCTTTTTGTCTGGATAATCCTATTTTATTTCTCCATGTTTATTCCACACCTTTCATCATCTTCTTCAATAACGGACAGAGGCAGAAGAGGAGGATTGCGGCTGCTCCTGCCATGACGGCGAAGAGGGTGAAGAAATCGGTCAAGTTGGTGATCTGGTAGCCGAGGAAAGAGTGGACAGGTTGCTCTGCTGTTGGCAATAAGGTGGCGAGTTTGCCGGCCAGGATGTTGCTGGCAGCATTGCTCATGAACCATACGCCCATCAGCAGTGAGGCAAGATGGATGGGGGAGAGTTTGTTCACCATCGAGAGACCGATGGGTGAAAGAGAGAGTTCGCCAATGGTGTGGATGAAATAAAGGGCGAAGAGCCACCACATAGAGGCCTTCTGACCATCAGCAAGACCATTCGTGCCAAACGCGATAATCGCATAACCAATGGCCAAGAGGAGAAGACCAATAGCTTGCTTGACGGGTGATGCTGGTTCCAGTTTGTGTTTGGCAAGTGTTTCCCAAAGGGTTGCCATGATAGGTGCAAAAGCTACAACGACGATGGGGTTGATGGATTGGAACCACGTCGTAGGCATTTCCCAATTGCCGATGGTGCGGTCGCACTGCTGATCGGCAAAAATGGTTAATGACGAACCGGCTTGTTCGAAGGCACTCCAAAAGAAGATGACGAACACGGCGATGATGTAGATGACGCCGATGCGTTGTTTTTCCACGTTAGTGAGTCCCCTGTCTGTGATGATGAAGACTGGGAGTGCGATGGAGATGGCATAGATGGCGGCAGAGATGTAGTCGTTGAAATTTTCGACATCAAGCGAGAACACTACAAATAGGGCAATAGCACCAATAAGACATCCCCAAAGACGTAATGGAGAGTTCTTGGCCTTCGTCGTATTTTGAACTGCATTTTCCTCATCCTCCTTCTGCTGGTCTTTCTGTTGCATCAATTGACTTTGGGAGGGGGGCAAACCGATGGCGAGACCCTCTGGTGTATTGAGGAACTTTTTCTTTCCCATCATGAACACCACGACTGATACGATCATAGCGACTCCTGCACAGAAGAATCCCCACTTGAAGGCACCTGGATTCATCCAGGTGCCGTCGGCGGCTACCGAACCGCATACCAACGGGGCGATGAGTGCACCTGTATTGATACCCATATAGAAGATGGTGAATGCAGAGTCCTTACGGTGGTCTTGTGGGGCGTAGAGGTCACCCACCATCGTTGAGATATTAGGCTTGAAGAAGCCGTTACCTATGATGAGTGCACCGAGACCGATAAACATCAGGGTCAAAGCGAGACCGTTATTGACGGATTCGCTAATGACACCTCCTGTGGCTGGGTCGGAGAAGATACTCTGTTGTACCACACAAGCCGAGGCGAACATAAGGAACTGACCAATCGCCATCACGATACCGCCAACGATGATGCTGCGACGGTTACCCCAATAGCGGTCGGCAATGTAGCCGCCCAAGAGGGGAGTGAGATAGACAAGTCCTGTGTAAGAACCATAGATCTGACTTGCGTCAGCACTATTGAAGAATGCAGCCACGAGGTAGAGCACAAAGAGTGCTCGCATGCCGTAGTAGCTGAAACGCTCTGCCATCTCAGTCACGAAGAGCAGGTAGAGTCCTTTGGGGTGTCCGTTTTGTGCCATCTTTTTGGGTTAAGGGTTTAGAGTGTAGGGTTTAGTGTGAACATTAGGGTTTACGTTACAATTAACGTTTCCCCTCCTGTTGTTGTTTCAGAATCTCCAGTTGCTTCTCCTGCATGGCTTGCAGACGTTCCATAATGCTGGAAGTCTTTTTCTTGTCGCCAGCATTGGCCTTGCGCTCAGCATGACGTTTCTCCAACTTGCGGAGCAGTTCATCGTCATCCGTTGTCTTGCGGAGGAACCACATCATGATGATGCTCACCAGACCTGAGATGAAGTAGTACCAGTTCAGACCTGCGCTGTAACTGTTGAATGAGAAGAAGAAGATGACAGGCATCAGGTAGGTCATCCACTTCATCATGCCCATCTGTTGCTGTTGCTCTGGCGTCATGGCATATTGCTGCTGACGTTGTGTGATGACAGAATTGATGACTGTTGACAAGCACCACAGGATGCAGAAGAGTGAGAGGTGGTCGCCAATGCCCCAAATGTTGAAACCCCAGTTGATGATGTCATCATAGGTGGAGAGGTCTTCTGCCCAAAGGAAAGACTCGCCGCGCATCTCGATGTAGTTCGGGATGAAGTTGAAGAGTGCAATCCAGATAGGCATCTGTATGACCATCGGCAGACAGCCACCCATTGGGCTTACGCCGTATTCGCTGTAAAGTTTCATCACTTCCTGCTGCTTCAACATGGCGTCTTCCTTCTTTGGATATTTAGCGTTTATTTCATCCATCTTTGGACGCAGCACACGCATATTGGCCGAAGCGATGTAGCTCTTCTTCATCAACGGGAACACTAAGAATTTCACTATGAGTGTCAGTAGTACGAGCACAATACCCATGTTCAGACCCAGACTCGTCAAGAAGTCGAAGGCATAGAGGAATATGAAGCGGTTGATCCATTTGATGACAGGCCAGCCCATATATACTAATGATTGCAAATCCAGGTCGTCGTTTGATTCCAGCAGCTTCTCGTTCTCTTTCAACGTGGAGAATTTGTTGGGACCGAGATAGAGGTGGAAACTCGTTGGTTTCACACCTTTCGTGTCGAAGTCGGCGGCAAACGAAGTCTTGTAAGTTTTCAGATAGCCAGAGCCCTGCTCCAGATATTCCGATGACATATTGCTTACAGTCATGGGTTGGTCAGCGATGAGCACCTGACTAAAAAATTGTGTCTTATAGGTGATCCATTTTACTTTCTCCTCAAACTCGTCCTCTTCTTCATCGCCACCACTTACGGAGAGTTCATGCGTGTCGCCATCCACATCACGATAGGTCACAGTCGAGTATCTGTTTTCGAAGTCGTAGCCCTTCTCTTGCTGCTTCATATTCTCCGTCCACTCCATTTGCATCTCCTTTGTCTTCGAAGGGAAGAAGCCTTCCAGGCCTGTTGCCTTCACGTCCATATCGAGGATGTAGGCATTGGGCTTGAGCGAATAGATGATGTCGAGCGCGCCGTTGGCAACCGGCAGATGCATCGTTAAGCCATCCTTCGTTACCTCCGTTGGTGTGAAAAACAGCTCGTCTGTCACGATGTTCGCGGTCTTGCCGTCCAGCATCAAGCGCATGTTCTGATCCTTGCCGTCAAACAGCACCACGTTACCGCCTTCACGGCTTTTGTAGGTATTGTCCTTCAATTCCACCTTCTGCAACTGACCGCCTTTGTTCGAAAGGGTCACACGCAGCAATTCATTTTCGATGACGGTTGTGCTCACCTGTCCTTGGCGAGCCTCAAACAGCGGGTTGAGCGTGTCAGCCAACTCTGCCGCTTTCTTTTCCTGTTCCTGCTTTTTTACCTTAGCCTCCTTCTGTGCCTCCACCTGAGCGATGGAATCCAGCATCATCTGCTCCTCTATCTGGTTGCGGCGGGCATAATTCTCGTATGCCATGAAGCCAAAAACCACTAATGCCATCAGCACGAAAGCCGTCAATGTGTTTTTGTTCATTTTTTATGTTTGTTTAGTTCGTTATTTACAAAAATCGTGCAAAGATACGAAAAAGTTAAGAGTTAAGGGTTATGAGTTGAGAGTTTTTTCCTACCTTTGCATCAAAATCAACATAAATGCAAAGAATATGAGAACGAAACTATTCATGTTAATCGCCATTTTCACGATGGCACTTGGCATGCAGGCCAAGAAGTATCCTGAAATCAAATTCGAGAAGACCACTTTCGATTTCGGAACCTTCTCCATGGATGAGCCCATCCAGAAATGCACTTTTAAGTTCAAGAATGTGGGTGACGCAAAACTTGTCATTACTGCTGTACATGCTTCCTGTGGATGCACCGTGGCTGACTATCCTAAGGATTTCATTGCTCCTGGCGGAACAGGCGAGATCACCGTCACTTACGATGGTTCCAACAAAATGCCTGGACGCTTCAAGAAGAATATTCAGGTGTTCACCAATTGCAAGGAAGACATGGCGCGCATCTTCATTCAGGGCGACATGACTGATGTACCTGTCAGCAAAAAGACGAAGAAAGAATAAACATTTCCCCTTCAACTCTTTCTTAGGAAATATATACTTTATAGGGATTCATGGGAATCTGGACAGGCTATCCAGAAAACCATGAATCCTTGTTATTTTATTTTTACTGCTTCAGTGCTTCGAGCAACTTGTCCATAGCCTCTCCTGCATTGCCTGTTTCTTCGAGAAGGTTGACGAACTTCGAGCCAATGATGGCACCGGCTGCATTCTGTTGGGCGGTCTCGAGGGTCTGGCGGTTGCTGATGCCGAAACCAATCATGCAGGGGTGTTGAAGGTTCATCGACTTGATGCGTGAGAAGTAGGCCTGTTTCTGGTCGCCGAACTCTTTCTGGGCACCGGTGGTGGCAGCAGAGGAGACCATGTAGATGAAGCCGTCGGTGTGCTCGTCGATGAAGTGGATGCGCTCCTCACTCGTCTCGGGAGTGATGAGCATGATGATGCGGATGTCGTACTTGTCGGCGATGGGCTTGTACTCCTCCAGATAGTCTTTGAAGGGGAGGTCGGGAATGATGACGCCGTCGATGCCCACTTCTGTACAACGTTGGCAGAAGGCTTCGAAACCGAACTGCATGATGGGGTTGAGGTAGCCCATGAGGATGAGGGGCATCTTAACGTCCTTGCGGATACCTTCGAGCTGGGAGAAGAGTTTCTTCAGGCTCATGCCGTTGCGAAGAGCTTTGGTGGCTGCGTCCTGAATGACGGGACCGTCAGCCATTGGATCGGAGAAGGGAATGCCCACCTCAATCATGTCAACGCCTTTCTGCTCCAGCGTCTTGATGGTATCGGCTGTACCTTCCAATGTGGGGTGTCCTGCACAAAAATAGATGGACAGGATATTGCTGCTCTTGGTGGCAAATAATTGATTGATTCTGTTCATTTTTATATGATTTGTTTGATAAATGCATTAATCAGTTTTGTGTCCTTGACGGCTGGGGCTGTTTCGAAGCGTGAGTTGAGGTCGATGCCGATGTATTGGGGATGATGAAAGGCACGTACTTTTTCTGCATCATCGGGACCGATGCCGCCTGTGAGGAGGAAGGGCGTCTGCCCTTGATAGCCTTGCAGGATGTTCCAATCGAATTGCTGTCCACTGCCGCCATACCCCTGACACTTGGTCTCGAAGAGGAAGTAATCAATGATGCCTTCGTAGGCCTGTGTGTCGGTCAACTCCTCGGGTGAAGCGATAGGAATCATCTTGATGAGTTTCGTACCCTCTTTGAGTCGAGCGCGGAGTGCCTGGCAGTATTCGGGAGTCTCGTCCCCATGTAGTTGGATGAGGTCGAAACCGAACTCCTCTTGGCGATGCTGGATGTCCTCTACCGTAGCATTAACGAACACCCCGACACGCTTGCAATGCTTTGGCAGATAGTCGGGCACATGCTCCACGTTCCGCGATGAGGGCGGGTAGAAGATGAAGCCCATCCAATCGACGCATCCCAACTCGTCTATCTGACGGATGTTGGCGGAGTCACGCATGCCACATACTTTTACTATCATGGGTTCCTGGGGTTATTGGGTGACTTGGGCAATAAACTCCTTGAGAGCCGCTCCTGGGTCGGCGGTCTTCATGAAAGTCTCGCCGATGAGGAAGCCTCGGAAGCCGGCTTGACGCAGTTCACGCACGGTTTGCGGATTGCTGATGCCGCTCTCGCTGACCAAGAGATAGTCTTTGGGCAGCAGGGAGGCAAGGCGATAGGAGTTGGCGACATCGGTGTGGAACGTGCCGAGGTTGCGGTTGTTCACGCCCACCATATCGATGTTTTCCCCCACATATTCCAATTCTGGCTCCGAATGCACTTCGAGCAAAGTCTCAAGACCCAGTTCGTGCGCCTTCTTGGCAAGGGCTTTACACTCACGCTGCAAGAGGTCTGCAGCAATGAGCAGCACGGCATCGGCACCAATCGCCTTGGCTTGATAGAGCTGGTATTCATCCACGATGAAGTCCTTGCGTAGGATGGGGCAGTTGACCATCGGACGGGCAATGCGCACAAATCTTAGATAACCGCCAAAATACTTCTCGTCAGTCAAGATGGAAATGGCGCTGGCTCCGTTCTCGCTGTAAGAGGCTGGAATGATATCGGGCTGTCCCTCTTCCTTGATCCATCCCTTCGAAGGACTTTTACGCTTGAACTCCGCGATGATGCCCGAGGCGCTGTTGGCCAGGCTCTCACGCATCGAGCGATGGGGTTGGGTGCCTTCGGTCATCATCTGTTCCACATTAAAATATAAAGTGGGAGGGGAAACGATGGCCTTCTGGCTTTCTATCTCGATGCGCTTGTGGGCGACGATTTCTTGTAAGATATCTTGCATGGGGTTGATAGTGCGAATGGGGTGTTATGAGTTCAGTTCGATAAACTTCTTGAACGTTTGGAGGGCCTTGCCGCTTTCGAGCGATTCGCGTGCCACAGCCACAGAGTCAGACATAGAGAGGTTCTTGTCCATCACGCTGAGACCACAGGCGGCATTGGCGATGACCACGTTCTTCTGTGCTTCGCTGGAAGTGCCGTCCAGCACGGAGTCGAATATCTTCATGGCCTCCTCAGGAGTCTCGCCACCATAGATGTCGCTCTGTTCAATGTACCTCAATCCCAAATCGACAGGAGTGAGCACCTTTTCGAAGTTGTTGGTGCAAATCTTGAAACCGCTGGTGAGAGAGATCTCGTCGTAGCCGTCGTAGGATGTGATGACACCAAAGTTGTCGCCAATCTTCTGGTGCACATTGGTGTAGAGACGGAGCTGTGCCTGGTTGGCTGTACCGTGCAGGGAGTTCTTCGGATGGCAAGGATTGACGAGTGGACCGAGCAGGTTGAAGCAAGTTGGGATGCCCAAAGCCTTGCGGGTTGGACCTACGAACTTCATGCCATAGGCGAAGAGTGGGGCATGAAAGTAGCAGATGCCTGTCTCTTCGAGCGAACGCTTCAGTTGGTCAATGTCGTCGGTGAACTTCACACCGTGACCTTGCAGCACATTGCTGGCACCACTGACGGAGGACGAACCGCCGTTGCCGTGCTTGGTCACCTTGTAGCCAGCGCCTGCAATGACAAACGCCGAGCAGGTGGAGATGTTGAACGTGTTCTTGCCGTCACCACCCGTACCAACGATATCAAGCGTGTTGTATTCGCTGAAATCCATGTACTTGCCCGTTTCGAGCAGTCCCTGACGGAAGCCTAAGAGTTCATCGACTGTCACGCCGCGTGTCTGCATGGCCATCAGCAGAGCGGCAATCTGCTGGACGTTATACTTCTCCTCAACGATGTTGAGCATAATCTGATGGGTGTCTTCCTGAGAAAGGGTTTGCCCGTCAATCAGTTGTAAAAGATACTGTTTCATAAGTGTTTAATGTTGTAGCCAGTTGTTGATGATTGTTTTACCTTCTTTGGTGAGTACGCTTTCGGGGTGGTATTGAATACCTCGGATGTCGTACTGCTTATGTCTGAGCGACATGATGTAGCCCTCGTCCGAGACGCTGGTCACTTCCAGACAGTCGGGCAGTCCTTCGGTGTCCACCACCCATGAGTGGTAGCGTCCCACTTCAATGCGTTCGGGCAGTCCCTCAAAGAGATAGTCCTTGACGGTGATGGTTGTGGGCGTTGCCACCCCATGATACACTTCGGAGAGGTTGGTCAGGTGACCGCCAAAGCTTTCGCCAATCGCCTGATGTCCGAGACAAACGCCCAGAATGGGCTTTTTGCCTGCATAGGTCTTGATGACATCAAGGAGCAGACCTGCCTCACAGGGGATGCCTGGACCAGGGGAAAGGATGATTTTGTCGAACGCCTCCAACTGCTCCATCTGGAACTGGTCGTTGCGATAGACCGTCACGTCGGCACCCAGTTCCTTGACGAGATGACTCAGATTGTATGTGAACGAGTCATAGTTATCGATAATTACTACTTTCATAGGGTTTCAGCAATTGAGATGGCTTTCCGTAAGGCGCCAAGTTTGTTGTTTACTTCTTGTAATTCATACTCTACGTTGCTCTTCGCCACGATGCCGCCGCCTGCCTGGAACCACAGTTCGTTGTTGCGGCTGACGAAGGTGCGGATGGTGATGGCCTGATTGAGGCTTCCGTCGAATCCGATGCTGCCTACACAGCCTCCGTAGGCACCACGATTGTGTGGCTCGTATTCGGAGATGAGTTGCATGGCACGAACCTTTGGCGCTCCCGACAATGTGCCGGCTGGGAAGGTGTCGATGAATGCCTGCACAGGATCGGCATCCTTGTTGAGTTCGCCACTCACACGAGACACTAGGTGGATGACATGACTGTAGAACTGCATGTCCTTGTAGAAGTCCACCTTCACATCGTGGCAGTTACGGCTGAGGTCATTTCTCGCCAAATCGACGAGCATCACGTGCTCTGCGTTCTCCTTCGGGTCGTTCTTCAAATAGAGCGCATTCATCTTGTCTTGCTCCGCATCGCCTGTACGCTTGGTGGTGCCGGCTATGGGGTCGATATAAGCGCGACCTTCTTCAATGCGGCAATGGGTCTCAGGGCTTGAGCCGAAGATGCGGAATCCGCCAAAGTCCATATAGAATAGGTAGGGCGATGGGTTGATGCTTCGCAGGGCTCGGTAGAGCTTGAAGTCATCGCCCTCGTACTTCTGCTTGAATCGGCGTGAGAGCACAATCTGGAACACGTCGCCACGCAGACAATGTTTGATGCCTCGGCGGATGTTCTCACGGTGCTCGTCGTCCGTCAGCGTGGACCAGTAGTCGCCCACAGGCTTAAAGCCGTACTTCTGATAGGGACGGTTGTTCACGTCGTGCTCCAACTGGTCGAGGTCATCCTCCTCTCCGTCTTCCAAAAGTTCGATGAGTTTCAGTTCATTCTTGAAGTGGTCGAACACGATGTAGTCTTTGTAGAGAATGTACTCGAGATCGGGCGCATCGTTCAGGTCTTGTGTCTCGTCCTTCACGTTGATGTGCTCGAAGTAGCGTACGGCATTGAAGGTCGTGTAGCCAAACAGACCGCAGTCGCTTCTGTCCTCGCCCTCGATGTTGAAACTCTGAAGGAACGCATTGATGAGTTGTGCCGTTCCGTACTCAGCCGTGATGGCATGACGCTCTTCCTCTCCGTTGGGGAATTTCATCACGCCTATGCCGTGCTCCACCGACACGCTGCCGATGGGGTGAACGCAGATGAACGAACGGCTGTTCTTCCCGTCGTGATAGTCTGAACTCTCCATCAGCGCACTCTGCGGATAGGCGTCACGCACTCGCATATAGACGCTTACAGGTGTGTTCAGGTCGCCGAGAATCTTCTTGGATGCTGTATGATAGGTAAACATAATTGATGCTTGAGAACTCTAAACTTTTAACTCTTAATTTTTAACTCTCAAATACGTGTCCAGATCCTTGTCACCTCGTCCGCTCACAGTCAGCACCACAACGGTATCCTTCGTGAACTGGTTCTTCACTTTTGGAAGGAGTGCCAAAGCATGGGCGCTTTCAAGGGCGGGAATGATGCCCTCCATGCGCGTCAGTTCGAAAGCAGCCTCGAGTGCTTCGTCATCGTTGGCGGGGAGCACCTGCGCACGACCAGTTTCATAGAGGTTGCAATGGATCGGACCTGTGCCTGGATAGTCGAGACCTGCCGAGATAGAGTAAGGTTCGATGATTTGGCCATCCTCCGTCTGCATCAGTTTGATGCGGCTACCGTGCAGGATACCGACTGTGCCCACCTGCATGCTCGCAGCCGTCTGACCCGAGTCAATGCCGAGACCGCCAGCCTCACCGAGAATAATCTTCACACGTTCGTCATCGATGTAGTGATAAATAGTGCCAGCGGCATTTGATCCTCCGCCCACACAGGCCATCAAGTAGTCAGGATAGTCGCGGCCAATCTTCTCCTCGAGTTGCCACTTGATTTCCTCTGAGATGACCGACTGCAAACGAGCCACCATATCGGGATAAGGGTGCGGACCCACGGTACTGCCTATTATATAAAATGTATCGGCAGGATGGCAGCACCAGTCGCGGATGGCTTCGTTCGTCGCATCTTTCAGCGTCTTGTTGCCGCTCTCCACGGGAACGACTGTCGCTCCCAGCATTTTCATGCGCTCCACGTTCACGTGCTGACGCTTCACGTCCAATGCGCCCTGATACACCGTGCAGGGCATGTCCATCAGCGCACAGGCGGTAGCCGTAGCCACACCGTGCTGACCAGCACCCGTTTCAGCGATGATGCGCTTCTTGCCCAACTTCTTGGCAAGAAGAATCTGCCCCAGCGCATTGTTGATCTTGTGGGCACCTGTGTGGTTCAGGTCTTCACGCTTCAAATAGAGCTGGCAACCATACTTTTCGCTCATACGTTTGGCGAAATAGAGTGGGGAAGGGCGGCCCACATAATCCTTCAGCAGCGCGTGGTACTCCTTTTTGAACTCCTCACTCTCCAAGATGGGGAGGTAAGCCTTCTTCAAATCCTCCACGGTTTTGTAGAGAATCTCTGGAATGTAGGCTCCTCCGAACTGTCCGTAGAAGCCATTTTCATCTACTTGGTAACTCATATATTTGTGTTGTTTTAAGATTTCAAATAAAAAGAGCCTATCGTAAGTGCGACAGGCTCTTTTATGCTATGCTATTTTGTCTCTGCATAGGGGCGTGACCAATGGACTTACGATTTTTTGAATCCCAAGTTCTGCCACCACCAATATGCGTTAAACTTCTTAGTCATTTCTATAACGAATATCAATTCGGCTGCAAAGTAAACGCTTTTTCGCCAAACTGACAAACAAAATCCGTAAAAAATTACATTTCACCCCAAAAAATAAATAAAAATAGAGAAAAATTATTGTATAAAGAAGAAGGACGTGAGCGTTGTGCTCACGTCCCTCTTTGTCATTTTTGTATTGGTGCACCACAGACGCCGCAGAAATTGGCGTCGGCGGGGTTCTTCTCTCCGCATTGGCTGCAGAAGACGGAAGAGTCTTCGGGTTCTGCTGTCAGAGGGGGAGTTTCCTCGACCTGATGGGGGAATTCGTCGGTGGGCTGGGGCGGTGCTGCTGCCTGCATAGGTGGCGGAGGCGGTGTGGCCTGCGAAGTGTCTGGTTGCTTGGATTTGCCAATGGAACTCGCCTTCTCGTTGAGTTTGTTGAAGGCTTCCTTGGTCATGCCGATGAGGCTGACCATACCTTCGGCGATGCCGTTGACGCCCTCGCTGAGTCCTTCACCGAGGCGGTTGAAGCTGCCGTCCTCGACTTTCCCCTTGATGCCTGCATTCACGTTGGATGCAGTCTTGTTGATGAATTCTTCTAATGATGCCATAGTCGGGCGAGGATTGAGGGTTCGATTTACTTCACAGCTACGGTCTTGCCCTTCACAACGTAGATACCAGGCTGGAGACCTTCGATGCTGTCAGCCACTTTCACGCCAGAGAGGTTATAAACAGCCACTTGCTCGTTGGTCTGTGCGACAGACTTGATGCTGGTGATTTCGCCTGCTGGGAGGTGGTTGGTTTTGAGCATAGCAGAGGTGCCGTTGGACATCTGCACATAGCAGCGTGTGGCGTAGAAGCCGTTGGAGCTGGCTTCAGCGTTGACGAAGGCTGCCTCGCTGTTGTTCTTGGCAAGGATGCCATAGAGACCTTCTGGTTCGGTCTGCTGCTGGGCTGCTGCCATAGTGACGGTTTCACCTGTGCCTTCAGCGGTGAACATCACCTTGGAAACACCGTTGACGATGACTGCATTCTCAGCCACAAACTTCTTGGAGCCGTTTTCCCCTGTGTAGTAGAGGATGTAAGGGGTGTTGGGCTGGATGCCCTCAGCCTTGCAGTCCTGGAAGTTGAGTTTCACTTCGAGTCCAGCGTTCTCAACGCCGACGAGTTTCTCGAGTTTGCAGTCGCTGCCGAATGCCTCGTTCACCTGTTCCTCCGACATAGCGAAGGGGAGTGAGATGGTGTTCCATCCTGTGAAGAGGTAACGACTGACAGTCACGTTCATGGTCTGTCCATCATACTTTGCCAGGTCTGTACCCTGATAGGTGCTCAGTGTCAAATTCTTCTGAGCCGACATGCTGATGCAACCAAGTGCACAAGCTGCCACGAGTAATAGTTTCTTCATACGCTTTTGGTTTTTATTAAGTGAATACTATGTGTTGTTTGTTTCTCTATATTATATAATGTGTTATTTGACTTCCTTGATGAATCCGTGCCGGTAGGCGAAGAGGAGCCGCTTCAAGTTCTCCACTTTGGCGAGGAGGATTTTGCCCTTGTCGGTGTCCTTCACATACATGCGCTGGGTGCTTAGTTCCACGATCTGCGTTGAGCTCTTGATGTCGTCGCCGTTCTGGATAGCATCCTCAGCAGAGCGGAATGGCTGATGCTGCACGAGTTCGAGTCCCCGGCTGTGGAAGGTGAGCGTGTAGCCTGCGATGCCGGTCTCTGGCTGGTAGGCACGAGAGAATCCGCCGTCGATGACGAGGAGTTTGCCGTTGGCCTTGATGGGGGTTTCACCTTTCAGCACCTTGACGGGCGTGTGACCATTGATGATGTGTCGGTGTTTGCCCTCCACACCGAAGTCGTCGAGAATCATGTCCACGGTCTTCTCGTCGTTGTTGTATTGGTAGTAGTAGCCCTTCGTCTCGGCATGGGTGGCCTTGTCCTTGATGAAGTAACGCTCGAAGGTGGTCATCTTGTCCTTGTCGAAGAGTGGGGAGTCCTTGCCGCACCAGAGATACCAGATGTAGTCCTTGGCATAATTCTTCCGTTCTTTGGGTGTATCGTTGTTGAATGCCTCGCGGACGAGATGCCCCAGCTTCTTCATCAGCGTGATGCCTTTGTACTTCTTGCCGCCAATCGTCACCTCTTTCAGCGAACCGTCAGCGTTGAGCGGAATGGTGCCATGATACATCAAGTTGCTGTTGGCGATGGAGTACATGCCGCCATGTGCCAGCAGACATTGGATGTGGCGTTGCAACTTGTCGCTCGTACGGAACGAATGTTCCAGCTTCGCCATCAGTTGCTCTTCCTCCTCGCTCAGGGCGTTGGGATTCTCCTTGCTGACCGTGGGGAGGAGCATGTCCAGCATCTCGTACTCCTTTCCCTCGATGAAGCACGTGCCATTCTTGAAATAGATGTGCTCCAACATCTTTCTGCCCGCCATGTCGAACTCGGGGTGACGGTCGATGATGCGCGCCTCTTCCTTGAACTGTATGATGGTAATGGCCTTGTGCATCTGGGCAATCAGGCGATTGGTCTTCTTGTCGTGCTGGCTCTCCTTGTTCAGTTCGTTGGCGGTGAAGAGTTTGCAGGGGTCATCCTTATAGGTCTCCATAGCGAAGGTGGCAAGCGGCAGCAGGTTGATGCCATAGCCGTCTTCGAGGGTGGCGAGATTGCCGTATCGGAGGGAGAGCCTCAGCACATTGGCGATGCAGGCTCTGTTGCCAACTGCCGCACCGAACCACTCGATGTCGTGGTTACCCCATACGATGTCGAAATGGTGGTAGTTCATCAGCGTCTCCATAATGAGATGGGCGCCAGAGCCTCTGTCGAAGATGTCGCCGAGCAGATGCAGACGGTCGATGGCGAGCCGCTGGATGAGATTGCAGATGGACACGATGAAGTGGTCGGCACGCTGCGTCTCAATGATGGTCTGTACAATCACATTGTAATACTGGTGGCGCTTCTCGCCCACGCCGCTGTGGCTCTCGTGCAGGAGTTCCTCGATGATGTAGCCAAATTCAGCAGGCAGCTCCTTGCGGATTTTGCTGCGCGTATATTTGGAACTCACCTCTCTCAGCACTTTGATGAGCTGGTTGAGCGTGATGATGTAGAAGTCCTCCATGTTCGTCTCTGCCGCCTTGATGCGCTGGAGTTTAGCCTCGGGATAGTAGATGAGGGTGCAGAGCTCCTGCTTCTCCGACAGACGGAGTGTGGGACCAAAGATTTCCTCCACCTTCCGCTTCACATAGCCCGAAGCGTTCCGCAGCACATGATTGAACGCATCACTCTCCCCATGCGGGTCGCTGATGAAGTGCTCGGTCGGTTTGGGTAGGTTCAGGATGGCCTCCAAATTGATGATCTCACAGCTCGCTTCTGCCACATTTGGGTAACTTTGTGCCAGTAGTTGCAAGTATCGGAGGTCGTCCTTAATCTCCTCTTCGGTGAATATGTTCTCACGCGGATTGTCCATGTAAAGGTATTTTCGCGACAAAATTAAGGAAAATGTTTGTAATGAGCAATGTTTTTTTCTGAAAATGTTATAACTTTGCATTTAATTTAGATAATTGACATCAGAATTATGGCTGCAAGACTTAGATTTAAGGTTGTGGATGAGGCGTTTAAACGTGCCCCTGTTTATGTGGAGCAACCCAAGGAGCGTCCAAGTGAGTATTTCGGAAAGTATGTCTTCGACCGACAGAAGATGCACAAGTATCTGCCTGCCGAGGTATATGAGAAGATGTGTGATGTGATTGACAATGGTGCCCCCTTCGACCGCACTATTGCTGATGCTGTGGCGCAGGGCATCAAGACTTGGGCCATCGAGAACGGAGTGACGCACTACACCCACTGGTTCCAACCCCTGACCGAAGGTACGGCTCAGAAGCATGATGGCTTTGTGGAGCACGACGGCAAGGGTGGTATGGTGGAAGAGTTCGAGGGAAAACTCCTCGTTCAGCAGGAACCTGATGCCAGTTCTTTCCCTTCGGGCGGTATCCGTTCCACGTTTGAAGCGCGTGGCTACTCCGCATGGGATCCTACCTCGCCCGTGTTCATCATCGGCGACACGCTGATGATTCCCACCATCTTCATCTCCTACACAGGTGAAGCTCTCGACTACAAGGTGCCATTGAAGAAAGCCCTCCACGCTGTTGACAAAGCAGCGACGGCGGTGGCTCAATACTTCTATCCCAACGTAAAGAAAGTGATTTCCAACCTCGGCTGGGAACAGGAATATTTCCTCGTGGACGAATCGCTCTTTGCCGCTCGTCCCGACCTGGTCATGACGGGTCGCACCCTCATGGGACATGACTCTGCCAAGAACCAGCAGATGGACGACCACTATTTCGGCTCTATCCCCACCCGTGTGGAGGAGTTCATGAAGGACATAGAGATTCAGGCGCTCGAACTTGGCATCCCCTGCAAGACTCGTCACAACGAGGTGGCACCCAACCAGTTCGAGTTGGCACCCATCTTCGAGGAGACCAATCTAGCGGTTGACCACAACATGCTGATGATGGCCATCATGAAGCGTGTGGCACGCAAGCACGGATTCCGTTGCCTGCTCCACGAAAAGCCTTTCAAGGGTGTGAATGGCTCTGGCAAACACGAGAATTGGAGCCTTGCCACCGATACGGGCATCCTGCTTCATGCGCCTGGCAAGACGCCGATGGACAACCTCCGTTTCGTCACCTTCATCGTCGAAACACTCAAAGCGGTTTATGACCACAACGGACTGTTGAAGGCCTCCATCATGAGTGCCACCAATGCCCACCGACTGGGTGCTAACGAGGCTCCGCCAGCCATCATCTCCTCTTTCCTCGGAAAGACCGTCACCGACCTGCTCGACCATGTGGAGAAGGCTGAGGATGATGACCTTTCTGTGGCGGGCAAGAAGGCTTTCAAACTCGATTTGCCTTCTGTTCCAGAACTGCTCATCGACAATACCGACCGCAACCGCACCTCACCCTTTGCCTTCACCGGCAACCGCTTTGAGTTCCGTGCTGTTGGTAGCGAAGCCAACTGCGCCTCAGCCATGCTCATGCTCAACAGCGCTGTGGCCGAAGCCCTCATGGACTTCAAGGTGAGAGTGGATGCCCTGATTGAGAAAGGGGAAGAGAAAGAGGCTGCTATCCTCAAAGTGGTGCGTGAGGACATCAAGCATATCAAGCCCATCATCTTTAATGGAAATGGTTACAGCGACGAGTGGAAAGAGGAAGCGGCCAGACGTGGACTTGACTGCGAGACATCGGCGCCGATCATCTTCGACAATTACCTGAAAGCGTCTTCTGTCCGCATGTTTGAGAAGACCAACGTCATGTCGCGATTTGAGTTGGAGGCACGCAACGAAATCAAGTGGGAGACCTACACGAAGAAGATTCAGATAGAGTCGCGCATCTTCGGCGACCTCTGTCTCAACCACATCATTCCCGTTGTCACCCGCTACCAGTCCGTGCTCATCGACAATGTTCACAAGGTGCGCGACATCTTCCCAGCCGAGATCACTCAGAAGATATCCAAAGAGAATCTCCACCTCATCGAGCTCATCTCCGACCACGAGAGTTTCATCATCGAAAATGTGGAGAAGATGGTCGAAGCCCGCAAGGTGGCTAACCGCATCGAATCAGAGCGTGAGAAAGCGATTGCTTATCACGACACCGTAGCACCGCTCATCGAGGATATCCGCTACCACGTTGATAAGCTTGAAACCATCGTGGACGACGAAGCGTGGCCACTGCCCAAATACCGCGAACTTCTCTTTATCCGATAACCCCCATTACTCTACATACAGCACCAATCCTTTCAGATATTCGCCCTCAGGATGGTAGATGTTGATAGGGTGGTCAGCAGGTTGATGCAGCTGATGCAGGATGCGCACATTACGTCCTGCTGAGGCTGCTGCTGTGAATACGGCTGTGCGGAACTGGTCCTTGTTCACCGCTTGCGAACAACTGAACGTGAACAAGATGCCACCTGGCTGTATCTTCTCGAATGCTTTTTTGTTCAGACGGGTATAACCTTTCAGCGCATTGCGGAGCGCATCCTTGTGCTTGGCAAAAGCTGGTGGGTCGAGGATGATGAGGTCGTAAGTAGTCTGCATCTGGTCAAGGAACTTGAATGCATCCTCGGCAAAGGCCTCGTGTCGTGAGTCATTGGGGAAGTTGAGTTCCACATTGGCCTTGGTCAGGTCAATCGCCTTTTGGGAAGAATCGACAGAGTGGACAAGCGCAGCCTCTCCCCGCATGGCATAGAAGGAGAAACCGCCTGTATAGCAAAACATGTTGAGCACCTTCCTGCCTTTGGCGTATTGTTCCAATAAACGGCGATTGTCCCGCTGATCGACGAAAAAGCCCGTCTTTTGTCCTCTCAACCAGTCAACATGGAACTTCAGCCCGTTCTCCATCGCCACATCATCGGTGTCGCCACCCAGCAGGAAACCGTTCTCCTGTCCCAGTTCAGCCTTGAAGGGTAGGGTGGTCTCTGATTTGTAGAAGATATTTTTGAGTTCATCCCCCATCACAGCTTTCAGCGCTTTGGCAATCATCATTCTGTCGGTGTGCATGCCAACAGAGTGAGCTTGCATCACGGCGGTGTTTCCGTAGATGTCGATGACCAGTCCCGGCAGGTTGTCCCCCTCGCCATGCACAAGACGATAGGTGTTGTTGTTGCCGCCTATCACGTTGATGCAGTGTCTGACATCTTTGGCAATGGCAAGTTTCCGCTCGTAGAAACTTTGGTCAATGGTCTCATTCTCAAACGACAGCACACGCACCATGATACTGCCAATCTGGTAGTGGCCTGTGGCGATGTATTCGTTGTCGTAAGTGAACACCATCACGGTTTCCCCTTCTTCGGGTTCCTCGCTCATGCGCTGGATGGCACCCGAAAAAATCCACGGGTGGAAACGTCTCAGGGATTCATCTTTGCCTTTTCTCAGGAAAATACTCTTCATGGGTTATATGTTATTTGTCTTTTCTACATAAAAATCTTGGTCTCGCTTCATCCTCGCCACCTCTTCATGAATCCTGATGCATGCCCATGCGTCGATGGCGGCATACTGCTGTTGCGCCTTGGTCAGGATATCTGCTTCCCAATTGGACAGCTGTTGTCCCTTGGATATCTTGCCGCCGAACAAGTTGGCGTAAATCTTTTGCAGGCTGTTGTCCTCGATGCCGATGCTCTTCACCTCCTTCTGCAACTCCACGAACGAACCCGGCTGAAACGCTCTACGTTGGCTCAGCATCCTCATGTCGTCTTGCAATGACAATCCCACCTTGGTGATGGTATTGTCTTCCAGCAGATGAACGACAGAATCAGTCAATCCTATCTGGTTGAGCCTAAACAGAAAACAAGTGTTGTGCGTCGCGACTTGCAGCAAAGCCACTTGGTGCATCTGCCCCTTCTTGAAGGTCGGCCTCGTCTCCGTGTCGAAGCCTAAAACAGGCTGCTTCATTAAATAGCTCACCGCCTTGTCAGCATCCTTTTCCGTAAAGACGACAATGATTCTCCCCTCAAAATGGACGCAAGGCAGTGTCTGTATCTTCTTCTTGTCGTATTTGTCCTGGATCACTTTCATACGCTCCGATGTTAATAATCATCCTCCTCCGAATACCTCACCTCATGCAGGGCTCTTTGCACATTCACGAGCTTCTGTCCCCAACTGAACTGGAACGCATCCTTCACCTCGGCAAGTGCATTCATCATCTGCTCCTCGTCTGTGGCATTCTTGTAGGCCATCACAAAGTTTTTCAGTTCCTGGTAGATGTCCGCCAGATTCTCGCTGACCGTCGCCAAGATAGGGGTTTCGCTGTACTTCATGTCCTCCATGAACACATCCAGATAGTCATCCTTTTCCCCCATGATGATGCTGATGTTGGCGCGCACAATATTATAATTCTCCTCCGTCACGTAATCCTCAGCATAGTACTCATCGTCTAGCACCTCATACTTGGGCAGCAGCGCCGCCTTCAAATAGAGTAGGGACATCAGTTTCATCAGCGTGTCCACAAAATTCATGCGTGTCTTTTCCTCCGTATTTTCGAGAAAAGCACAATACTCCACAGCCACCGTGACCAACTCCATCACGTCACGACTATACACGGGTGATTTTCCTTCCATTTTCATAATGAGTGCAAAGGTACGATTAAGTGAGAGAAAAACCAAATTTATTTGAGTTTTTCCGAACGTGAGTACCTTCGGCGTAAGCCAACGATACGATTAAGTGAGAGAAAAACCAAATTTCTTGGGTCACTCGCATAAACCTGTGTCTGTAAAAAACAAAACCATAGAAAACCACGCTCTGTGCCGTATGCTCTATGAGCCTCATTCTAAGCCATCGTTCCAAACCCTGTTCATGCCAGCATAACAGTCCTTGTCCGACATCTTAGAATAGCCTATGGCTTGCAGCACTGAGCGAAAAACAGTGAAAAATATGTGGAAATCCAATTGACTGTACTCCGTTCATTTTTTAGCGATAGCGGGGTGTTCGGTTCCCGCAAAACAGGATGCACCTCAACAACCTTTAGCTCGACGGAGTCAATAAAAGCAAACTTGTTTGTTTTGTATTGTATTCGGTTTTCACTGTTTTTCTTTTGGGCAGGTTGTAATCCTGATAAGGATGAAATGATGTGGATGCAGGCTTTTATCTGTGAGCTGGCTCACAAGGAAGGGGATGCAGACACAGCATCAAAGACAAGGTCTTATGCTGAACAAAAGAGGTTTTATTGGTTTTCTTCCTATTATCAACACAGAATTTTACTGGTGAGCCAATTTCTTCACTCATTTCTTATTAATCAAAGGTGTTCAGGCGAACATAGTTCGTAGTCTTTGAGTTATTCTTTCCGAGAAAGCGCAAGCGATGACCGAACGTGAGTACCTTCGGCGTAAGCCAACGATACGATTAAGTGAGAGAAAAACCAAATTTCTTCACTCATTCTTTGGTGGAGTCACGAAAAGGTGGTAACTTTGCCAGCGAATTACTAACAATCAATCCAAAAAAACAATGAAAAATCTATTCAGCAAATGGCTGATGGCATTCACCGTGTTTGCCGCAGTCGGTTTTATCTCATGTTCAAGTGATGACAATGACGTTACTCCTCCCGAGGAAGAACAGGAAGTGGAAGCAAACGACTATTCAATGCCTTCGCAATTAATCTTTGGTCATCGCACCACCAGTTTCTCATACAATCCGGACGGAACGGTCAGCGAGATTAAAGAAGACGATGGTTCCCTTGTCTTATGTTATAGATATGACTACAGCAAGTTGGAAAGCGACCATATAATTACTGTGAGACAATACGAGATTCAGAATGGAGAAGAATCTGAGTCTAACGTATGGGGTGAATATACCCTGGAGGACGGACGTGTTGTTGCCTCCAGAAATCTGGATATAGAAAACCAGATCAAGAGTGAGGAAACCTTCGCGTATAATGAGAAAGGGCAGTTGATTAGCTATAAGTCATCGGCGAATTATGAGTATAGAATCACTTGGGAAAACGATGTGATCACAAATGTGGAATCTAGACCTGTTGAGGGAGAATGGCACTCTTGGATTCAATCTGTTGAGTATTCCAAGGTCAAAGTAGGCCGATACGGCGGTTATTTTGATCTCGCAATGAAATATGCGGTATTACACGAAAATAGAACAGCTGGACTTCTTCTGAACGGCATGTTTGGCGCCAAAGTCAAGTATTTCCCTAAAAAGCTGTTGGGTGGCAACACTCTACCTGATGGCTCATTGGAATTCAGCAGCAAAACGAGCGCAATCCCCAGCTCCATCACATTTATGGGATGTACATGGCAAATCATGTGGATGAGTCAGGCCATGAAAAAGAAGGAAGTGAAGTAATCAGAGCTACAAATATACAAGAGTCCGTGCAGCAGAAGTTGCACGGGCTCTTTTTGTGACTAACTCTCAAAAATGTTTGACTTCATCGGCTTGCCGCAATAAACATTTTACATTTTACATTAAACATTTTACATCATGCAACATGTTCCTGCGGAACGATTGAACGGATTTAACAGATTTTCATCGCCGCAACGCGGCTTAATCTTTTCAATCCAGCCGTTCAAGGCGATGTGAGTAACATTTTACATCTTACATCTTCCATCATAAAGGTTATGGTTATACAAAAATCACGTGAGTTAACTCAAATCATCGTTTGAATTAACTCGATTGATGAAATGAGTTAACTCATCGTTCTAGGGGAGTTCTTCCCTTGGCCCCAGTTAGGAAAAAATATTTCTCCAACTGGACAGATAATTTGTTACCCCTAAGGGAAAATTTTGCAACCCTTAGGGGTAACAATTTTTTCCTTTAATAGTAGCAAAAAAATGCCCTTCAAAAAGAGGCGTCGGCAAAACGATGCTTTGCCGCCACCTCTTTGATGCTTTTGCCGTCGGCAATTTAAAACAGCCCTTCTTGGAGTCCGCTTGGCACTCTCTGGTAGTCCGCTTGGCTCGGACTCCCAATAACCTGCCTCTGCTGCACCTCACAGTTAAGGTATCCTTAAGGCAAATAAACCTTGATTCTTCAAACCAAGGGAAACCTTACGGTAACCTTAGGGTACTCCTTGGGCACCACATCATGTTTGAGATGTAAAATGTTTAATGTATGATGTAAAATGTGAGATGTGAGAGGGGAACTAACCGGATGGCTCTCCCCATAGAGGGGGAGATGTCTGAAAGACAGAGAGGGTCTATGGTCTTTACTTTAGGAGCACCCCTCCGGGTGCTCCTTTTTTGTTTCTTCCTTGTCCCAAATTTCCCCAAAATGTCCCCCGTTTTGTCCCAATCCCGTTTTTTTTCGTCTTCGTTGAAAAAAACTTGCCGAAATATTTTGCCAGTTCAGAAAGTTGCCGTACCTTTGCACTCGCTTTCGGGAAGCGGCCGGGGCTCTCGCTCCGGTGGCATCTTTTTGCCCGCTT
>Ga0310786_10001627_pt1 | contig 36063 bp, 70 predicted proteins | sample AusTroGonzalo_MG_FD_203881 | JGI IMG/M metagenome (GOLD analysis project Ga0310786, IMG submission 203881) | Bovine rumen microbial communities from tropical cattle in Woodstock, Queensland, Australia - Gonzalo_03 (v2) (version 2) | ecosystem: Host-associated > Mammals > Digestive system >... | reverse complement strand
TAATCATAATCACGTTCTAATACTGTTACCCAACCGAAGCGTTGGTTAGTCAAATCATTATATCGCATATACCATCTCCCATATTTTGTATTCTCATTATTAGAGTGTTGGGTGTAAATTAAAATGTTAATTTTTATTTTTTAATTATAAAATTTTTTCAACGGCATAACCATTCTCAGTAGTATATACAATAGTACCAATTTTTAATGCTTTTGCCGCGGCAAAACAAGAGGGGCAACATCTCGCCATTGCTGGTTTCCCATTATTATATTCACGATAAATGTATAAAATAACTTTTGAGAAATCAATATCAAGATATTTAATTTTACTTAAGCACATTTGCTCTGCGTGCAATTTATGTGGGTAATCTTTATCCTTACATTGAAAACGATAATGGTTATATTTCATTTGATCAGTATGAGTACGATCGGTATTCCATCCTTTGGACAAAATTGTTCCCTTATAAACTGCTAAACAACCAACATGTACACGTTTATGAATACTATAAGTAGAGTTGTTACTTGCATTTTTAGCTAACTTTAAAAAATGCTTATGATTCATTTTCTCACCTCTTAATAAAATTATATCATAATTTTAAAATAAGTCAAATACTTAGAATTTGAGGTGATGTGATATGAAAATTCGTGTAAAAATCACGACCAATGAAAATATGAATTATTATGGATGTGAAAAGAACACCATTAAAGAGATAGATTTAGAAGAATATGTTGCTATTGTTGTAGCATCAGAGATGGGAAATGCGCCAGAAGAAGCACTGAAGGCGCAAGCAATTGCATCTCGTTCATATGCATGCGCGCAGGGAGTATTAAGTGGTAAAGTAATTACTGATACCGCCACAAAAGCTCAGGCTTTCCGCGCCCCAAGATGCAACTATAAGAATTGCTAGGCCGCAACTTAGGCTACTGCCGGGCAGGTATTGATGTATGGCGGCAGATATGCCACCACTTATTTCTGTCATTCTAATGGTGGCCGCACCTATTCCAGTGAAGAGGTGTGGGGCGGTAAACGTAATTACTTAGTCGCCCGCAAAGATGAATGGACAACAGAAAAGAAAAATGGACATGGTGTTGGCATGTCACAAGTTGGCGCTATCGCCGCAGCGAAACAAGGTATTAAGTTTAGGGATATACTTAGCTTCTATTATCCTAAGACTACATTATAGCAAATTGAAATGTCATTAGAAGATCAAGAATACGTCCGCAAGGTACTTGAGGACGTTAAAGTAAGGGTATAGCTTGCTATGGAACAATTAAAAGAGGGACTCGAATGAGTCCCTCTTTATTTTTTTTTTTTACTCTTCTACGCCGTTTACGTACTCTTCGATTTCCTCAGCCAGAACTTCCTGCTTCTCGTCAATATCAAGACCGAAGTCATTGAACTTGTCGATCATTTCGCCCAGCCGCTTATCAATCGTACGAACCAGCTTGTTCGCACGTCTGAAGAAGCTCTTATAGCACTTGGTCTTCATTCTGGAGTAAGCGATCTTACGACCAATCTCTTCGTTCCAAGTGTCTTCAGGCGCACATACTGCCTTACCACGGAAAGAATCCGGCATATATAGTTCGTTCATACGATCAATCGCGAACCAAGTATCGAAGTCCTTCCATCTAAGGTTGGCTCTAATGAACTCTAGAAGCATATCGGCAGTATCTTCGTAAACGCATACAACCGTACGATTCGCTTCATCCACGTAGAACTTACAATCCGACATCTTAATACCATACTTTTTCATTTTTCTTTTCCTCACTTTATTTCATTTATTGTTGTTTCTACCATTTGGTAATACATAGTTTCAATATATTGTTTCTTACATGTTGGACAAGTATAATACCAACTTCTACTTATTGTAGAATCATCAAAAATACTCATATCCTCTTCATAATTATCAATGTTCATTTCGACTTTACAATTAGGGCAATTCATCTATCTCACTCCTTATATTATAATTATAACATAATTTTATAAAAAGTCAAATAATTAATTTCGCATCCACTTTTGAACGCCGCAGTATTGGCATTGACGTAATGTTTGCATACGCCCACGATAAATTACTATCCATCTATGTTTGCAGCGTTTCCGCCGCAGCCATTCAATTATCTTCATATTTAAAAATTTCTATTTCATCCAAGCAGCGCCGATACCCAAAGGAAGCGCCGCAATTCATACATTTACATTTAGTAGTAGAACTATTTCTATCGGGATTAATATTTATACCATCTTTCCAGATAGGCGGATAATAAACTGCGGTAGTTGCAGTATATTCTTCCATATAATATGACATACCACAATTAGGACATATAATATTTCCGTTCATTTTATTTCCTCGTTACTATATATAATGTACCATAATAGTTATAACCATTAGGGTAAGGTCTTTTTTCTTTTGTGATGGTTAATAGATTATTCTCTACAATATGCTCTGCTAGCCGCTGAGTTAGTTCTTCTTTAGCCAATTCATCTGCTTCTTCTTCACCAAAAAGACCGTCTACTGGCACAGTAATACCAACTTTAACAGGTATTGTTGAATAAGTTCGCTGTATAATCTTCACTTTATCATGTGAAGTTATTTGTACAGTTCCGCCCAGCCATTCAATAATCTTTCTCTTCAGCTTATTCATAATCAACCTCAAAGTTGAATGTATCCAGCGGCTGCAGTTTGAAGGCATTCTTCCGATGCATAGCATCAATAATATCCTTAGTCTTCTTTTCAGCAATACCGGTACGGATGTACTTATTCAGTTCTGCATAAGTAAAGCCAAGTTTTTCTTCATCAGTTTTGCCGCACAGACCATCGCTAGGAGTCTTATGAACAAGTTCGTAAGGCAGACCAAGCGCATCGCCGATCGCCATTACTTCGTCAGTAGTCAGTTTACCCAGCGGGCTAAAATCACCAGCACTGTCGCCATGCCATGTGCTGTAACCAATCCAGTCTTCACTAAGATTGCACGTATTGATAACAAAGGCGTTACCAAGCGTCTGCGCCACCAAGTACAGCATAGTCATGCGGATTCGCGCAGGCATATTAATTTTCGCATCTTCAGACAGTTCTCTGTTCATGCCCGCAATACCTTCAAGTTTACAAGCATTCGTAATGCCCTTGATGTTCAGCGGCACATGGTTAATACCAAGATGCTTAATGACTTTCATACTGTCGTCAATATCAGCCTGTTCACCATCGGGCATAGTGACGCCCCAAACGCGTTCAGGACCAACAGCTTCCGCGCACAGTGCCGCTACAACAGTAGAGTCCTTGCCGCCAGAGATACCGATTACACACTTAGAGTTAGGACCGAACCAATCCATCTTGTTGCGGATCCATTCAACTGCCTTATCCTTAACATAATCTGCATCAAACCATTCACTATATCCGTCAAAATTCATATTATTCTCCTCTCTCGATCCTAAACTTAATTGCTTCTTTCAAATACTGTGCATAGCTATCATCCTGGCACATTGTTTTGCCAGGCGCATCACTAATCTTCGCAACCGGCCGGCCATTTACATACTGCAACTTGATTACGATATTAAGTGCATCTACATCAGTGTTGTTCGTGCAGTAAGTGCCAATGCCGAAAGACACTTTAGTTTCATCCTTGAAGTAATCGTATAGCTTCTGTGCCTTCTCGAAGTTAAGGCTATCACTAAACAGAAGTGTCTTTGTCTTAGGATCAATGTCATACTTCTTGTAGTGGGCAATCATCTTTTCGCCCCACTCATAGGGATCGCCGCTGTCATGGCGCACACCAGTAAAGTTATTAGACATAGATCTATCAAAATCCAGCAGGAACAAGTCAGTAGTCAGAGTATCTGTAAGAGCAACACCATTATCGCCGCGATACTCTTCATACCAGTCCTTCATGGCATAATAGTTACCATAAGCTACCGGAATCTTAGAAATACCCTGGTACATTTCTACGTATTCATGCGCGTAAGTACCAACAGGAATCAAATCATATTTCATGGCAAGATACACATTAGAAGTACCTACCATATTAGGAACTTCATTCTTGAGCGTCCGCACAACTTCTTCCTGCCATTCGCGACTCAGCCGTCTACGGCAACCAAATTCCGCAAACTTGAAGGTGTAATCACCATTCTTGAATTTTAGGATTTCATTCCATAGGCGAGCACGCGCAGAAGCAACCAGAGTTTCATAATCATATTGGAACTTGAAGTATACTTCGTTAATAATCTCCAACAGGTAGATTTCAAATTGCATACAAGAGAAAATCGGCCCAGTAACTTCTACTACAAGCGTTCCATCTTCTTTAAGTCCTGCTCTTACATAGTCCCGAATGGGGCGCCACAGCCGCAAAAACTCAACATAGTCATCCTTAATAAAGCGAATCCGCCGCAGATAATCAAGTTCATCCTTCTGAAAAACCAGAGTGCAAAGATGGTCAATCTGCTCATTGATTTCATCCAGCATTTCCTGCGTGAACTTCACATCCTCGTTACGGCACTTAAATAGGTAAGTACCATACAGATTAGTATGCTTGTGGAAAATGACTTGATCCATATTAAACTTATACAGGTCAGTGTCCAACAAGGAAATGATAATCGGCTTAAGCTTCATTCTTATCCCTCTCTTTCAGCTCTTCAAAGGTCACAATCTTACCCTGGCAGCTTGCCATAACTTTCAGCGCTGCTTCATGCAGTTCGGGTGTTACGCCCGCACAGGCATCCTTCACAACGTAAATCGGCATTTCTGGGAATGTCGCTTTAAGGATTTGAAAGTTCGCGCTTACACAAATATCAGTGCAAAAGCCGCAAATCCAAATTTCATCAACAAATTTTTCTTCAATGGCATTCTGCCAATCAATATATCCAAACGTACTTTTCGTCAGATAATAAATTGGAAGCTCTTGTTCATCATCCATTATTAGGCTAGGATTCACATACCATCCATCTGTATTAAATACAGTATGAAGCACCGGAAGATTCTTACCTTCCTGCGTATCAAAGTATTCATCAGCGATGTGTGTATCCATAGTATGGATAACCGCGCCTTCATTCTTTACAACGTATTCTTTCAGCTTACGAATTGTAGGTAGAGCTGCAACTGCATTCTTATTACCCAATGCACCAATAGTAAAATCGTTCTGGGCATCAACTATAATGGCTAAGACTTTTTTCATACTTCTTGCCTCCTCTTCTTTCTGTAAATATTATAATATAATTTTAAAAAAATGTCAAATAAAAAATGAGGCATGTTTTCGCATGCCTCGCCGCTTTGTATTTTAATTGATAAACAACATTAGGTAGTCTGGCTCAAGGCCAAGGTTATCCCGCATAATATCTTCCGCAAGGTCGAGACTGCCATTAAAGAATGCTTCTTCTAACTCAAGTGCGGTTCCTTCTACTAAATTCTGTGCTTCGTTAACACTAATGTTATCCCGCTCAGAAATCATACTTACCAATTCCTTAATACTATTTGGCATTATATCCCTCCTTACCAACTTATCCTATACATCTTAACTTCATCTTCATATTGCATAGGAGTAACTGTATAGCCTAGCGCTTCAAACGCTTTAATTACATTATCACTCATTTTACCTGCATAGATAAACGATGTGCCGCCATTTTGAATACAGTCCCAAATACGAATCTCAATATGCTTATGTGTAGAAAAATCTTGTGCGGTTATAAGGTGTGCAACCGCACGAGCTTCTTGCGCTGTTAGCATGTACTATATTGGTCAAGAAGCCAGTAATATAGTTTGAGAAAATAATCTCGTTCTTCTACACATTCTTTTAGATCTGCGTTATGGTCTGCTCCGTATTCCCGCAAAGCATCTATAATAATCTTTAAATCTTTCTTCTTCATCTGAAGAAGAACCGGCGTGTTATATTTTTCGCATACATGCGGCAGGAAATGAAGTTCCTCGCAACAATTCTTACAAATCATCGTCATGTCACATTCTCCAATAGCTCAATGCTTCGTACCATAAATTTATTCCAAGTAGCATTATTCACATAATATGTTGCCTGTCCATAAACAACATCAACCGCATCACATAGCTCTGTACCATCCGCTTCAATGGTAGTAGTGTAAACTGTAGCATCGTCAGGCTTTATAAAATGTACAATTGCAAGCCATTTTCTATTTTTTCCAAGGTCCATCAATTAGTTGCCCTCCCGATTATCATCGCGGTTTTCCCAATCTTCTTTCAGTTTACTGCCCGCAAGAGTAAAATATAATGATATAATAGCCATTACAGCGATACCGCCGCCAAGAATCCACCACATAGTTACCTCCAAATCAAGCCCCATTTAGGCTCATTATTATTATCAAACTTCCAGAAAAGACGAACCATATCACGACTCATACTCTTTACTGTATGGCCGCAGCTTTCACATTCAATATACCAAGGAAATAATTCTTCATCATCATCAAGTATGTGATGAATTTCGTATCCATGCGAGCCGCACTTCGCGCAATACATATCCCTATTAAGCGCAGTCTTAGATTCAACTTCCTCTGTTACAATCTTCTTCATACTTATTTTCTTCCTTCCATAACTCAAGTACCAACTCTTCATAGTTCGTAAAGACGACGCCGCAGAATGGACACTAAACTTTCATCGATGTAAAACTCATTTGACAATTTCCGCATCGAAAACCGCCACTAGTTCTTTTTAGGTTCGAGACGTGAGACACGTAAACATGGGACATTCTTATCTTCACCCAACTTATAATTTCTAAATTTCTGTAGACGTTCTCTGTCTACATACTTCATATCATAAATCATATCTTCTACAATAGGACGCGGCTTTATATGGTCTTTATATTCTTCTGCCCAGTCCTTAAGCCGCTGCATATGATCATTATGTGACATACCACTAGTTCTACGATGGCATAAAATTTCATCTTTACGTTCTCCGCAATGGATACAAACATATGGTTCCTTAATCCAAACCTCAGAAGTTTCACCAGAATATTGGTCTTCGATATACCAGGGAAAGTCCTGCCATGTATGTGTGCAGGCTTGCGGCTGAAACTCAATAACAGTGGTAGGTTCCACGTCCTTCTTTTTCCTAAACCAATTCATATTCCATCTATCTCCTTTACATTAAAATTATATTACAAATTTTACAAAAAGTCAAGTAATAAAATTGTACGTGAACGCTACACTCGCTGTCCACTGTCGCTGCGCTCCAGTGGCCGCTCATTGCGCGTTTTTCGGGGCTGTCCCTAACGGGACAGCGCCCGAGAGCTGGGAAGGAGGGAACGCTCAGTTAAGTGATTTGACTTGGCGGACAAATGCCATTGCTTCCTCTTTTGTACTATAAACTTTATATATTCGCGGGTTTGTATCAGTGTCCGGCCGCACCTATAACACAGGCAAACCCCACTCCAGCTCCACCCACATAACCGCATACCAATTCTCATTAATCTTAAACACATATTCCGCGTGCTACCTATCCCACGTATTAAAATGCGAATATCTATCAACAATAAATGCCATTTTTATCACTCCGAAAATTTTCACAGTAGCCACACCATACCCAAATAAACATCATAAACTGATAAAAGAGAGGAAGAAAACTACTAATAGACTGATGCGAACTTGAAAGTAGACCCTCCAACGTATTACAAGTAATGTATCGTGGATTTTTGGATAGGAGGGGCTAGATTTTAGGTGCGTGCGCCAAATTTCAACTTTTGTCAAATATTTAATTAAATAAAAATAAAATTTAAATTTTCTTCTTTTTTTATATTATATCACAGAAAATTCGTGTTTGTCAAATGTTGGACTAGTAGTCGGACTAATAGTTGGACTAGTAGTTGGACTATTAGTTATATTATATATATAATATATATATACGGAAGTGAGTATTTTTTTTGAGTACTATATAGGGGGGAGGGGGTACTCAAAAAAATGACTCACTTTTAATGAAAATAAAAAAATTATTTTAAGAAAAGAAAATGAAATTAGAATCTGATTCTTTTTCTTACAATTATTATGCAAGAATTAGATACTTGACAAAAGTATAAATTCGTGATATAATTTTAATGTAAAATGGAGGTGGTTTAATGACTACGGTTACGGATTTAGCTATTTCAGAAAAATTATTTTTTCGCCGCGGCCTTTATAATATTATAGATTGCGGTACTCGAACAGGTAAAACTTATTGGGCAGTAAATAATTTATAGGAGTATACAAGGGACGGGAGGTTGTTTCGGGTTCTCTATCTTGTAGATACTAATTCGCTAAAGGATTAGATTTTACAATCATATTCTGAGACATGCGCAGACGCGGATGAGTTTTGGGAAAAGCCCAGCTTATGGGGTGAGACTAATAATAAAATTGGAATAATGTGTTATTAGAGATTGGGTCAATATGTAATACAAGGACACTTGGATTTCCTACAAAATATTGATGTTATTTGCTGGGACGAATGCGATTCAATTTTTGATTTTGCAACCGCAGCTTTTACGAAAGCGCGGAAAACGGACTTTGCAAGAAAGGATGTTTCCAACGCGGAAATTCTATCAATTATACAACAATATTCAAGTAAGAAAGACTATATGCCTTTGATACTGTTAGGTGAGTGGGAGAAGATTGTTAATCAAGGTAGGATATTATGTATTGGATTATCCGCGTCTCCCGAGCGAGCACGTACGTTCTATTCCAGCTTAGTTAGCGCAAGTAATCAAGGTAAGTTAGAAGCAGGATATAGAATCGCAGCTGATATATATTTTACAAATATATTAGATCATATTCAGAAGTTACAGCCGGAGCCTGGCCGCGGATATTGGTGCTACTCACCTTATATTGAGCCAAACTAGGGGATTGTTGCGGCTGCGAAGAATCGCGGCTTCAATGCCATAGAACTCCATTCGTTGAACAATACTGATAAACCTATGACAGAAGAACAGCAGCGTGTATATAATGTTATCGTGGCCACTGGTATGGTGCCGCTAGAATATGATTTTGTTGTGGTGAATAAAGCGTTGGCGCGCGGAATTAACATCGTGGATCGACGCTTTGATAATGTTATTATTGACAGCTTTGACGCGGCGGACCGTATTCAAGCAGCTCGTCAGACCTTTGAATATCAGCGGCATTTAAAAACTTTCGCGCAAGAAATACCAGATCGCTGGTTAAATAAATGGCTAACGATTCCTGAGTGTCGCGAACTAGCGGAATATATGCAGGTTCCAACCATTGATAAGAATGGTAAGCATGGCGGTTCTATTATGACATGGAACGCACTTAAGGATTGCTTACCAGCTATTGGATATACAGTAGAACAAAAGAAGCGTCGTTGCGATGGAAAGCAACAGCAAATGTGTTATATTACTGGTGAATGGCATGATGCGGAAATAAAAGATAATCAATTCTTAGCTTTAGTGGAAGCAAAACAGGAGTAGCTCGAATGAGCTACTCCCTTTATTTTTTACATAAAAGAAATGAGCCGCCATCCAACGCGATAGCGGCTCTGCTGTACAGCATTCCCAAGGTTATTATATAGGGCCTCCGGCGGGTGAAAACGGTAAAGAAAGGAAGCCTTCGGCCCTTGGTGCCAAGCACAAGTCATGACCTCATGCTCGGTATATGGGGCTTGCGCCCCAGCGAATTAGCCCTTGGTGTAATACTTTTTACCCTTGGGGTTCTTCTCGTCCTTGCGGACTTCCACGGAAAGTAGACCCTGGTCAACCAGACGCATTGCGCTGGAGCCAACTGCCATAACGGTTACATTCTCAGCAACCTGTCCATTTAGGGCAGAGAGAATGTCAGTGGCAGTATAGTCAGTGAAGGAAGGTAGACCGGCGATCTGAGCATCGAGTGCCTGACGGCGCGCTTCAGCTTCAGGATTAGGGCCCTTTTCCTTTACAGGCTTATTTGCCTTTTCGGCTTCGCGGAGAGCAACCTCTGCTTCATATGCCTTATAGGCTTCCTTTGCGGCTTCAAAATTGAAAGCTTTGTGGGTCTTGGTGTCCTTTGCAAGGGCGGTGCCAACTGCGATCTTCGCATAGCCGTCCGCGGTGGGAACGACGATAAAGTTGGTCTTGTTCACACGGCACATCACGGCGCCGGGGATGTTTAGGATAGTCGACAGAATTTCAGCATTCGTCATAATTTTCCTCCTTTTTCACACAATTTTAATTTACGGCGGATTGCGAACCGCACAAATTTTTTTCTTTAGTTCCCCTTGGAACATCTTTATTATAGCAGAATTTTCACTTTTTGTCAAGTATTTATTTCTGCTATTTTTTGAGAAACTATATTTTTTTCTCTTTACATCTATATTATAGCCGAAATTTGACAAAAGTCAAATGTTTGCGGAATAAAATTTATTATTTGACTTTTTCCAGCTTATTTTGCCAAAAAATTTCGGTGCGACGGAAAGTCGGCTTGCGGCCGGTTTCCAGCTCCTCGGCAAACATTACACCATTGCAGCTTTTCGCAAGCCAAAAATCGGTGGCGTAAAATTAAAATTACCAGCTTATAAATCAATATTCATTTCAAAATTCCATTTTGTAATTTCCCAGCTTATTTACACAATTCCAGCTTTTCCAGCTTATTTGAACGCGGCGCTGCGGGCGCGAGGCGTCCACGGTTTCAGGATAACGCTTACAGTATAAGGCGCGGAGTACGCAAATCCGAACGTAAAATGAAATTGCGTACCGATAGTTGGTAAGCACACGAACTATATATTTGTCAAGAGAAAAAATTAGGTGTTCAACACCTAATAAAAATAGGAAGAGGATTATTCATCCTCTTCCTCTTCTTCTTTAGGTTTAGTACCTTTGACTTCTTGTTCTTCAATGAACATAAATTCATCAAAATAGGTACACAGATCGTTCATAGAAAGGTCCGGATTTTCGGCTTTAAGGTCATCATATACATCCATAATAAACCGATTATTACGGCAATATGATTCTCCGGCTTTAAATGCTTCTTCTTTGTCCCAATAAACGCCTTCGATTTCAAATGCTCCATCGAAAACCTGCGGATTAGGATTAATCATCAAAACATAAACTTTCATTTTTCTTCTTCCTTTCTTAACCATTCATAGATATTACAATCTTTTAAAAATTGCAAACCTTTTTTAGAAAATACTTTTTTTTCTTGGTTGGCGACAGTTTCAAGCACAATACGCTGAAGGGGAGTAATATGAGTAGTTCCCCAAAAGGCTAATCCGTTATCTCCATAAGTCATTAAGGAAATACGAATCCATCCCCTATTTATCAACACTTGGTCAGGTCGCCCATCGTTATTGGAAATACCGAAATGTTTAAGGATGCTTCTTGCTTCGTCAAGATGAGCGTGGTCTTTACATTCTATTAGAGTTCCATCCGGTGCTAACCACCCTATATAATCCATACTTCATCTCCTTTCGTCTGTATAATATCATATAATTATTGGAAAGTCAATGTAATACTTTAGGTGTTTAACACCTAAATATGTTTAAAAAAATGAGTAAGGCCGAAGCCTTACTCATTTGTCACATTCTTTTTCTGAAGGCGAACCCAGTTAATCAAACCGATGATTGCCATAATCAGATAGATAGACTTCTTTGTGAGGTATACAGGGTCGAAGTGCTGAATATACATTGCCACGGCAACAATATCAGTAATCAACCACCAACCATACTGTTCACGATAGCGAAGCATCTGAAGGGCAGTTGCTACAAGTCCGATTGCTACGGTTGCGGCATCAAGCCAAGCAACATTACCGCCGACCTGTACAAGAATATAATGGTACAGAATCGTCATAGCACCAACCAAACCAACACAAAGGGCGTTCTGTCCGAGTGTCAGTTTCTTTGCCTTAGTCAGTTTCTGATCGTCCGGGTCACGATGCTTTACCCAGAAATACCATCCGGCAATGTTCGTAGGAAGATAGAAAAGCATTTCAAGTGCAAACGTACCATAGATTTTCCAATACCACAGATACACGGCATACACAAGCGTGTTTACGATACCGAAAACATAGTTTGCGATGTTCGCTTTCGCACAGAAGAAAATACATACCACACCACAGATAGCACTGAAAAAGTTAATCACGGTCAGCCAGGGCGGATTGCCATTGGGATTCGGATTAACGAAGGCGCTGACCATCGCATAGGCGGCAATCACAATCATAATGATTGCCATTACCCATTCATACCATTTCAAAGACTTAAAGCTATTTTTCAGATACAGTTTCATTTTAAATTATCCATCCTTTCGCTTCGGTTTCATTCATACTTCTTACCATAGTTGCGCTTATTGGAACTTCGGTTCTGTTCTTGTCAATGATACAGTATTCTGCAAAGGGATATTCTCTGTTGAAATATTCACGATATTCTTCTTCACTTCCGAATACTGCATCGAACATTCCTTCTTTACAGGCTTCCATGACAAGAGGGGTTTCCTTTGACCAATCTTCATTGCCGTTTTCGTCACGGCAATTTGCTACATCAACGCACAGGGGAATTACTCGCCCATTGTATTGAGAAGCAACTTCTTGAACGGTTTTCCACCGTTCTTGCGGTGTCAGCTTGAGCCAACCATATTCACCACCGCTTGCCCTTTGAGCGAAAGACTGAATAATTCTATCTTCATCAGTACCATTGATAAACAGAATCAAGTACAATCTTTCACAGACTTCGAGTGCCTTTTCGACACAGTGTAGGTGTCCTTTGTGGAATGGCATAAATTTTCCACCGTACATACCTAACGCATACTTCAATCGAATCCCTCCTTCGATGGTCTTATTATATCACTACGCAATATTAAATGCAAGAGTAAATTTTAGGTGTTTAACACCTAAGTGTAATATAAACTGACAGTGGAAGGGACTCTGCTCGGAGTTTACGAGGGTTTGAGCGAGACCTCGACCTTCCACCTGTGATATACACTTGTCAGCCCGGACTTCATTACTACCCCAAGCACAGACCGTGCGCACGCTGTGCAAAAAGACTTCATCCCTCGCCCGATGGTTTGGATTTTGTCAAGAGTTTTCAAATGTTCTTTGAAAAATTTTTTCGGCTTCCACGATTGGAGGGTACCCCATTCCTCACTCCACCGCTCTTGACTAATCCGTGTCCCTTGGAACAATTATATTATAGCACTTTATTTTAAAAATGCAAGTGCTTTCTTTAGGTGTTCAACACCTAATATAGGAAACGTAGGGTTGTTGCCCTACATTTCAATTGGAAGAATTTTACAAGTTCCAAAAAAGATGTAATCCAAAAAGGTAATACATTTAAAGGGTGTTCCTTCTTTTTGCGCTTGACGAAAGAAATAACGGTCTTGCTGACAGTATAAGTCATAATGAAACATAATACCTTCATCTTGCTTGCATTTTTGTAATGCCGCGAATTTAGCTTTAGCCGGAGTACGATATGCTCCGGCAAATTGATTTTTACATATCAATATATAAGCTGTCATTTTTCTTCCTGCGCTTTCGCTTCACGCTTTGCCTTATCAGTAGCAATCTTTTCCGCCTTCTTCTGTGCCTTTTCTGCTTTATCAGCTTGCTTCTGATTATATGCATCAATTTCAGATTGCATATACTGTTCTGCGGTCATGTCATCACGCTTGTCTGCAACAATAGCGCCGATGCGAATATACCGCTCGTCACCATTGAGGTCGGTCAAAATGATACCTTGCTGACGATCATTAACTTTCTGAAAAGCATCGGTTTCGCCATTAGCAATCATAGCGAATACTCGGTCACGAAGGTCTTTGTCCACAAGTGCTTTAGTTACTTTCGGCATTTCATTTCATTCCTTTCTTTCTTGGTACGTTTACATTATAGCAGAATTATAAGGAAAGTCAATAGGATTGTTTAGGTGTTGAACACCTAAATTTGAGTAAAGAGAAAATGGGATGTACAGTCCCATTCCTCTTAATAGTTACCGTCCGGTAACTCTCCGAATCACATCACCAATCAGTTCGGCAATTTCATCAACCGCATCACCGATCAGGTCATCGACTTCCTCGTCAGTAAGCTCTTCATCCTCTTCTGCTTCGGCTTCATCGGCATCCTCGTTCTCGTCCTCGTCCTCGTCCTCGTCCGCATACTCGGCTTCGTCCTCGGTTTCGTCCTTGTAATCGGCTTCGTCCCCGGTATTAAGCCAATCGTCATAGGCAACGTCCATTTCATCCTGGACGGCATCCATGACTTCCTGCTCATTCAGGCAGTACCCACGAGCGCCATTCGCGCCGTTGTCGAGGTCAACCGTAACCGGAGTAATGGAAATCTCATATCCGGTATAATTGCCCTTCGTGTAGTCCTTCGCCGCCTTGAGAGCATCGGGGAACTCATTGTACACACCGATAATCCGCTGAGCGTACTTGTCATTGACCACAAAAACCATCTGATACATAATAAAATCCTTTCCGGTTTTAAAGAGTGTCCTTCTCTTATTTCATATATAGTATATCATAGGGTAACCGATTTGTCAAGAGGATTTCCGAAATTTTTCTGCCCCAACCTTTACTCAATTTCGGTCAAAAGGTAGGCGTTTCTTTCCCATTGGGGTGGGTGTGTGTCAATCTCACCGCTCTCCTCTTGACAGTTATTATTATAGCACTTTCTGTTGAAAATGCAAGGGGTATATTTAGGTGTTTAACACCTAAACATTAAGATTGGGAAGGAAGATTACTCTTCCTTCTTCTTTACTTTTTCGGCTTCTTTCATCGCCTTTTTAACCGCACGTTCCTGTGCCTTGCTTTCTTTTTCTTCTTTGTACTCTTCGGCGGCTCTTTCACCATTATAGGGAATATAACCACCATTACCATCACGAGTACCACGAGGAATAGAGATTTTAATTTTCGGATACTTTTCGTTTCCTTCAGCATCCACAAGAGGGATTGCAATTTCACCAGGACCGACAATGCTAACCTGTGTGTCACGGTCAAGGTCATAATGTTCCGCTAATGCGGATATTACCACTTCAAGAACTTCTTCACGGAGTGCTTTTTCCAATTCTGCCTTACTTGCCATACACATGCTCCCTTCGGTTTACAGTTTCCCTTCTGTTCTGATGAAATTATATCATAAATTTTGAAAATTGTCAAGAAAAAATTTTGATAAAATTTTAGGTGTTCAACACCTAAAGTTATTTAAAGGGAACAGAGTAAGTCGGAAGACTTACTCTGTAAGGGTTGCCTTTAAATGGGCGGCATATTCTTCTCTGAAATTATTTTCATCTTGTTCATGGCAACGATTATTCCATGCTTTAAGATACTGTATAATATTTCGGTCATTAGATACTTCACACGTAATAAAGGAAATATCCGGTTGGTCTTTTCTACGCACCGAAACAATATGTGTAAACCTATTAAACACCCTTTCCATGTACAAGCGTTCTACACAATTATGTTGTGCTTCTGTTTCTGCATGAAAATCTTCTTTAGTAAGTAACGGTTTTGCAATAAACGTATCATTCTCATAGTAAAGCCATGCCATATCGTTATGCCGTTTTAAACCGTCATCAAAATGAACATTTTTATATTCATCATAAAGATAGCATAAGATATAATAGTTGGTCATAATATTGTGTTCTACTTTTAGTTCAAAACCCATAGTAGTACACATCTTATAAAATTTGAGGATTATATCAGAAAAGTTATAATAATTTATACGGCAATATATTCTTTCAGAGATAGCACGAAGAATCATTTTTTCTATAAATTCTTGTGGGACTTCTCGATTGTCATTTCTTACATAACTAATTACATCTTTTGCCCATTGTTTCTGTTCTCCACATTTATCAAGAAAAGATTTATACTGTTTATAAATGTGATATTGTGTAATATAGCTTTGACTATAACAGTTATTGCAAGAAGTCCGAATGTAGTCAACTACTTCTTTGGTTAAGTTTGTAGTATCAGATTCCATGAACATCCATGTTTCATATGAAATTTCAACATTTATTTGAAGGCTAATTAACTGTTCAAGACGATTGAGCTTGTTAGGAGTGTATGCACATCTATGAAATTCCTTAATAAGTTCAAGCGCTCGATAAAGATATACAGGAAGCCAACCATTGCCCAATTTAAATGCTTCTGGAACGGTTTTGACAGGATTTCCTTTAATTCCAATATAGGCATTATTGAGAATATCCCATTTACCTTTCATTTTTCCTTCATCATCATAAGCAACTATCAATGTACGTTCTTTACGGTAATCCATTTTAATCCCCTTTCTTTACTCTCTTAATGCAATAGTAGTATAGCACAATGTATATAGTTATGCAAGGATATATGTTAGGTGTTTAACACCTAATTTTTTTTAAGTAAAGAAACCGCCTGTCACAGACAGGCGGCGAACAGTTTTAGGCGATTCCGTACAGAATAGCCTTGCCGGAACGGTCCTTAGTGACCTCGGCATCCCACAGTTTGGTCAGACCGTGAACGATCTTACCACGGGCGATACCTGTAGCATCCGCGATCTCCTGCGCGGTCACAGGGGCATTAGCGGTGCGGATGCACTCTATAACCTTGTCGTGCATTTCCGCGTACACGGCGCGGTTGGCTTCTGCCTTTTCCTCGCCCTTCGCCAGTTCGGCAACCAGTTCGTCCTTCACTTCGGACAGTTCGGTTACATCATTCTTCTCGATGTAATCCACAATAGCCTTCATAGTCGCTTTCTTCATAGCAACATTTCCTTTCCGGTTTTTTAGAGTGTCCTTCTCTTTATCTTTCGTGGTTATTATACCACAGTTTTGAGTGTCTGTCAAGAGGAACTTGCAAGTGAGGTTTGCTTCCGCCGAACCGTCAGTTATCATCAGTAACCAACGGCTGTTCTTTTCCTCTCCCTCTGACAATTATTATTATACTCATTTTGCGGAAAAATGCAATAGGTAAAATTAGGTGTTTAACACCTAATAATAGAATGAGGATTTAATCCTCATCAATAATCAAAGTAGTTACGCTCAAAGCGCTTTGCCATTTGACGATTTGCCGGGGAGTTTAACCAACAAATTGCCCACTGTGTTGCCAACTGTTCCCATGGCATCTGCATATAATCTTCATCAGTTTGGACTTTCTTTTCTATCTTTTCGCTTTCTACTACATCAAAGACAGAACGAGTTGCCCAATGACCACATTCGTGAAGTAAAGTGAGGGTGATATGACTGAATCCTTGAGCGAGAGGGCAACGCTGAACAAAGTTTTTACGAAACAGTTTGTCCGCATTATCAAAAGAGGAAGGGAATTGTGTAGGCATAATAAGGCGCGGACTCTTATCGTCAATATCCATGCCCCAATTATTATCATCATACTTGTTTCGTGCAAATACAACTTTTTGCTCACACACAAAGGAACAGAACTCTCGGATTGCTTGTAACTTAGTCATAATCATCCCTCACTTTCATATACATTATATCATAGTTATGGGATATGTCAACCGATATAATTAGGTGTTCAACACCTAAATAAAATAAAATGAAATTACCGCTCTCAAGCGAGAGCGGTACTTTTCATCATTCCACGGAGTAGGAGTTGACCTTACCGGGAGTGACCTTGACCTTGTCCTTAAGGCCGTGGGTCAGTGCGTACTGCACCTTGCCCTTAGTGAAATCTTCCGGCAGTTTGTCATAGACTTCGCCGTACAGTTCAACCAGGGTCACCGGAGCCTTGGCCATCTTCAGGGCGGCCAGGATGATGGGTTCAACCTGAGCATACAGGGCTTCGTTAGCCTTCTTCTGCTCTTCGCCTTTGGCGAGTTCGGCAGTGATTTCCGCACGAGCAGCTTTGGCTTCAGGGGTATCAACGGACTGAATGAGCGACAGAATGGTCGCAAGAGTGGCTCTCTTCATAGCCATTTTTCCTTTCCGGTTTGGAGGGTGTCCTTCCCTTTGTTCGTGATTATTATATCACAGTTTATATTGAAAGTCAAGAGTTTTTTTCTCGCTGCCCTTACCCAACGAGAAAATCAAGGGACAGTTTCTGTCATACCGTAGGGGTGAGTGTCTGTTTTCTTTCCCCTCTTGACAATATACATTATACTCGTTTCTTATAGAAAGTCAATAGATAACTTTAGGTGTTTAACACCTAAAATAGAAGAAAGGGTAAGCCGGAAGGCTTATCCTTTTGCTTTAGATTCTTTCATTGATTCTTTAATGAAGTTTTGGAATTTAAGTTCAAATGCCTTATCAGTCCCATGCGGATAATTATTAAACCGCAGAAGAAACTGTACAATATCACCGTCTTTATCTACTTCACACGTAATATATGGAGTTTCGGGGTCGGTTTTTAACCGTACACCTACGATATAGGTTTCACCTTTAGCGACTTCATCCATATAGTTGCTTTCAACACAGTTATCCTGTCTTGTTGCTTCGGTATGGAAATCGGCACGAGTAAGAAGGGGACGAGTGATATATCTATCATCCTCAAAGTAGAGGAAGGGTTTATCATTAAACCTTTTCAGAAGAGCATCATAATTGTCTTGTTTATATTTTTCAAACCGCCACCGAATGATAGCATACATAGACAGAATATTGTGATAGACTTTAACTTCTTCTTCCATGCCATTGAGGGCGGTTGCCCATTCTTTAAGAAGGCAAGCAAAACCATAACTACTTGTAGTCATTCTTACTTTTTCTGTAACCGCCCGGCGAATCATACTGACAACATAATCGGTCGGAAGTGATTTATCAACTTCACCAAGTACATCACGAATCCATGATTTATCTACTTCATCGGTAACATGAATAAAGCAATCTTTATAAGTCAGATGTGCTTTATAACTATCCATCGCATATTCAGAATAAGTATTATCATAATTTTCTTTCAGAAAGTCAACACATTCTTTATTTAATGTGGTAGTATCGGTTGCAAGTACCTTGAAAGTACTGGCATTATGTGCCAAACACAAGCCAACGCTAATTACTTCCTCTAAACGCTGACCAACACGCTCATTACCATATGAACGAGTAAGGGTATCAAAATAACTATACAACATATAGATAACATCTGAAATCGGAGTATTATGATAAATATTCCGAAGATAGGCTCGCATGGTGTCCTCATTAAAAGCAACAGGGCGAGTTTTAACAATACCGCCACGAACGCCATAAAACTGATTAGTAAGAATATCCCATTTTCCCCTGAATACAGTACCGTCATAAGCAACAATGAAATTGCGTTCCTTTACATAGTTCATAATTATTCCCTCTCTTTCTACTCTCTTGAGCAAGTATATTGTAGCACTTTCCTATATATTTAGCAAGTGATAAGTTTAGGTGTTTAACACCTAATTATTGGTGGAAGAAAGGTGGGACAATTTTGTCCCGCCTCCTTATTCTGTCTTGAAATTGTACACATCATTACGTACATATTTCTTAATGTATTCACCGCTATACACTTCTTCACCGTCTACTTTAATCGTAAAGGGTTTTGATACTGACCGAGGAAGAATCTTGTTTACATCATATTCAGTTGACCATGTAGCACCGTATTCATTCACACAGTACCATAAAATTTCTGCTTCGATTTCTGAATCGAATAATCCCATATGTTCTTCGATAAAATCCGGATTTACTTTTATGTACTGATACACTACTTCGGCGGAGCCTTTATAGTTTCCGGTATCAGTAAACCGCTGATTGTTTTCACAAAATAGCCGATAGCCCAAACCATTTGTGATAAACTGACTTGCATATCCCCATATGTCATAAATCGGAATATTATCAAGGGGATTGTTACAATGAAACCACTCGCAATTATAACGAATAACTTTATCGTCAAAGGTTGAGTTATACGCATAAACCGCAGTAATTTCATACTTTTTAATGTCCTGTTTCAGCTTACGCATGATATAACCCCATTTGTCCATGAGAGCATCATGCTTCCGCATCATTTCCACGTATTTCTGACGCTTTTCTTTGTAGTATGCGGATTCAAACAAGGGCAGGTTATGCCATACTTGTTCCACAACGTTACACTGACAATCGACCAGCTCGCCATTGTCCATGTCCATGATAACCCACGAACAATCATAACAGAAAGGCTTGTCAAGTCCGGTTGTTTCAGTATCTAATACGATACAATAACTCAAATCGTAACTCCTTCGGTTTGTGAGGTATCCTTCCTCTATTGCATACATATTGTACCATAGTTGTACGTATTTGTCAAAACTATATTTTAGGTGTTGAACACCTAAATTAAGTAAAGGGGATTAACTCCCCTTGATGAGATTGTACAGAACAGTCAGAATTTCAGACGGTTCATAGGCTTGCCCTGTCCATGCCTGACGGATAGCGGCGTTATCATCGAAAAGAATGTCATCCTCTTCGGTGATAAAATTCTGCTTCGGGACACCATAGGCTGTGATATGGATAGCATCAAATTCAACAGAGCCAAGATGCTTATCCAGCCAACTGTATTTTTCAGCGGTTACAGCCTGGTCATAGGCAGGATTGGGGATTTGGGAAAGCCAGCTAATGATTTCTACTCGGAATCCCATTGTACGTAGCTTATTCAAATACCGCGCCAACAGACTCATATTAAGATTAACTTCAGCTTCGGCATACGGAGAGGGGTCAAATGCACGCAGTTTTTCCAACCAATTAGGATAGTCATACAGACGATTCAGTGTACCGTCCATATCGAAGAAGATAGTTTTCATTCCTTCAACTCCTTTCATTTACCATAGTCATTCTATCATATGATATACAGAATGTCAACTAATATATTTATGTGTTGAACACCTAAATATGTGTATTGATTTATTTTATAGATATGATATAATGCTTATGAAAGGAGATGGAAGGATGAAAGCGATTAAGATTAAAAGAGTTTGTCTGTTTAATGCGGACACTGAACAGTATTCTTATGTGGAACAGGACTTTCTTCCTACTCTTGATGACTTTGCTATTCTCAATTATATCTATGAGTATGGCAAGCATGTTTGGAAAGGTCATACTATGTATAAGGTAGTCAAGCGGTCTGATGGTACAACTCGCTTTGACCGTTATGAAGTGTTTATTGTTACACAGTATGTACCGAGTTGGTATGATAATCTGAGAAGAAAGATAAGGGGATGGTAATTCGATGGCGACGTTTGTGATTATACTTAAAATTTTTTTCATCATTATTGGTTTGCTTTTAACCATATGGGGCATTGTTGAAACCGTGGATAGTATTAAGCTCAAATGGGCAGATTGCACCCTTATGGCTTTAATGATTGCTGTTGGTGGTTTATTTGTAATCTCAATTGGAATTTTTGTCATAACTTAAATAATATTTCTGTTTCGGCAGAAATATTAATTAGGTGTTTAACACCTAATAAAAGGGGCACCCCGAAGGGTGCTTAGGCAAACTGATACAGATAAGGACAGTGGGGATTATTGAGACCTTCGATACACTTCAGAACACCGATTTCAGCCAGTTCCTGAAGGGTCGCACCGATTTTTGCGGGCAGAACGTAGTTATAATAGTGATCTTCATAATCACCCAGGTAGCGACTACCATAAATGGCTCGACCGAGCTTATAGGTAGTAAACAGTTCTTTGGTTTCATTGTACCGATTTAGTACAGGAGCCAGCTCACGCAGAAATTCCTCTTTTTCTGCCTGTCTATCAGCAATTTCCCGGCGAATTGCCGCAATTCTCCGCTCAACAGCAAGGCGGGCCCTTTCTTCACCAATTTCTGCCATCCTGTCCATGAAATTCTGTGCCATAGTTTTAAATCCTTTCCGGTGTTATAGTGTGTCCTTCACTTTCATAAGTATTATATCACATTATTGTGAAAATGCAATAGACATAGTTAGGTGTTTAACACCTAAATTTGGATATACGCAAAGCAATGAGCCACACTACTCATTGCTCCTTGTACACTTATTAGTTCATGACGCTAATAAAGTACCGTGCGTACTAGTGTTCCTCTTTACACTTCTTTCACGTAGAAGTCTTCCCGCCACACTCAAGAACTAGCCTAGACGGTAGGAGTTTTGTTATCGAGTCAACTCTTACTCTAACCACGGTTCCGGAAGGGAGTGATTTAGTGTGAATCACTTGTTCCCTTGGAACAATTATAGTATATATTATTGATGCTAATATGTCAACAGTTAGTTTTAGGTGTTTAACACCTAATAAAAAAAGTTCTGGCATTATTTGCCAGAACCATATATCCGTTGAATCCGTTTCGTTCTCCTGCGACGATGGATTGCGCTGATAAGTTTGAGGATACCAACAATAAGCAATACTATCGTAGCAAGCGCCAGAGGAATCCATGTGGGCGCGAGTACCCACACCCATGACCAATCAATGACGTTGCACAGTTTCAGGATTATAAAAGCAACCGTCAAAAGTTCAAGAAAAGTTACACCGGAAGTTGTTGTTTTTGTGTCACGCATTTTCATTCTCCTTTTTAAGTAAACCAGTTGTATTCAGAATTTTCTGAACGCAAGGGGTATCTTTTTCATTACAAGTGATAGCAACACGCATATCACCGTTAGCAGTAACAGCAAATTCACCGACACTACAGCCAATATTAATTACTACACGATTAATTAATCGTTTGGAAATGTTGTTGTTCGGCAAATAATAGTATCTTGTTTCCATATTAAGTCACCTTCCCGAAGCGGCTGACCGAGAGCTGGACATACTTCTTTTCCCACTCCGGCAGAGTTTCCACGTAAGCATCACGCTCTGCTTCTGTCTTAAAGAAGAAATACCGTCCGAAACTTTTTGCCACATACAGAGTACCCATTTTCCATTCCTCCTTCTTTATTCCTCTTGGAACAATTATATATTACTTCAATTTATGGGATTTGTCAATTCATTTAATTAGGTGTTTAACACCTAAAGATTGGAAATGGGATTTCAAGTCCCATTTAATCATCATCGTTGTCATCATTATCCTCGTCAATATCACAGTCAAGCACATGACTTTCAATATGATAGGTATGAGGATAAATCCAACCATCTGTCGCGGCTTCGGGGACATCTATACAATATTTAGTTTTACTAATTAGTTCAATATTAACTTTATCTTCTTCCATTTCTTGTCCGATAGCAACATAAGCATTATGAAGGCTGGAATATACACCCTTAATTTCTGAAATGGAATCATCCTTACGATGAGCAATTCTTTCAACGGTATAAATCTTCATTCTTCTTCCCATCCTTTCTTATGCTTCGGCGATTTGTTGCGCTTGTCCTCTATTACTCGACTTACACAATAACCTTTAGGAAATGTTTTACGTTCAGACTGGAACACTTCAACCCAAGTTTTGGGTTTTTGTTTCTTCTTCTTACTCATGCATATCCCTCCTTACAATAAAATTATATCATAAATTTAATATTTGTCAAATTATAATTTTAGGTGTTTAACACCTAAATATATACTAATGGGCAAAAGCCCATTAATCATTCAGTTTGCGTGACAGTTCAACGATGAAATTGCATGCCACATAGACTACGGATACAACGGCGAGAGCATTAGCCGGAATAGTTCCGCACCAATACAGAATAGCCAACACGATAACAGCGATACCAAGCATCTTTTTCACCCCTTCCAAATTGTTTTACCATTTTCAGTAAATTTACTTTGGTTATAATCTACCTTTTTCCGCAGGAAAGGCGGAATTTTTTTAGTGCCCCCATAGACTTGAACCAGCTCTTTCTGAGTGGTTACGTATATAGTGATGATTTTTTCTTTCGTTTCATCTTTAATGATAGTAACTCCGGTATCAGTTATGCAGATGTACCGCCCAGCTGGTCCACCGATACCATAACCGACATACTTTTCCTTAATAATTTGTCCCATGCCGATTTTTTCTACGATATTCTTTACTCGCTCGGCTCGGTCTACTGATACATGATAGGTCATTTCTGCCATCTTGAAATCCCCCTTTCATGATATGAGTATATCATAGAGTTATAGGATTGTCAATGAGTAACGTTAGGTGTTTAACACCTAATTGAAATGAAAATATAATGCGCTTGTAAGCGCATTATACCTCCAATTGAGGTTTAACATTATCTTTGAGATAAACTCCAGTGGGAAGAAGTCTTGTCCATGTTCCATATGCATCAGGAACAGAGAAGTGACAACCAATTGCATCTGCATCAGCAATCAACTGTGTCATGCGTTCGGTTAAATCTGCTCTAATAGTTGCGCGACGTGCGCGATTACAAGCATTGATAAGCGCTTCTAACTCATCAGTTTTCATATTGGGAATATCCAAATCCCATTTGAATTTACCTTCTACAGTCATCGCTTACACCTCTTTCACATAATATGCCAGCTTCATGCCGGTTTCGGGAGAACAGTTATAATAGAAGATTGCGTTGCACAGCTTCTCAAAGTCCGCATTAGGGTCATTAGCAGGCTTTGTAGTCCAATGTGCAAGCTGGCTGGTAGGACGAATACGATTAGGAATGACCATAACCGCTTCACCTTCATCATACAGTTTCTTTGCGAGTGCCTTTGTTACCTTTACCATGCTACTACCTTCTTTCTCTTATTAGTTCTTTTGGACAGTTATACTATATCATATACTATATAGTTTTGCAAGTCATATAGTTAGGTGTTCAACACCTAAACGTAAAAGACTCCAATGGAGTCTTAAAAGAATCTATCCACAATGTAAACGATAAGAGTAACAATTCCGGCGAGAATTAGGGGAATAAACGGAATTAGCAGAAACACCCACCAGGGCAGATAGAGGACAATGTTGAAAAGCCCAATGTTAATCATAATTTCACTCCCTTGCCATTACTTCATCATAGTCAAGTCCCAGCCATTCACATACGGTTTCAAATTCAAAGCGCATAAAATCATTAATTTCTGTTTCATCCCATGGCTCTTCTCTACTAGAAGAGAGCATATCATCCAGCTGGTCAAGTTCATCTGATGTTAACTTAGTTGCGTTATCCTCGGCACCGCTCCAAAAGTCGAAATCTTTTAAACTCTTTTCATATGTGATAATCATTGTACTACGCTCCTTTTAATATTAGTGTCTTTCGACATTGTTATAATATCATAATTATATAAATAATGCAAGTAGTATGTTTAGGTGTTTAACACCTAAATATATAAAGAGGACTTAGTCCTCTCATGTTAGCAAGTTTATTCGTAATTGCTCTCCACGGCGGCGAGATGAGCATCTGCAATTCGAGGGTCAATGTTTGTGCACTCGGCATAATTGGGGCACTTATCACACTCGCCATTACAGAGGCAGTCCGGGTCATCAATGTCATCTTCTTCATCATCAGTGAAGAACTTTTCCTGGCACTCTCTGCACATACCAGAGATCAGAGTTTCGCGGTCATGAATATCCATGTCCGGAAACACGTCCTGAATCAGAACGCCGCGGTTAAACATATATTTTGCATATCCTGCTTCATTACACTCTACAATAGTTTCTTTCCGACACCAGGGACAAGTGCAAGGTACTTTAATCATACTAACAACCCCTTTCATTTGCTATAATAAGTATATCATGTTTTAGGATAATTGCAAGTATTATTATTAGGTGTTCAACACCTAAATGCTTAAAATGAAAATCGGCGGTTGATCAGACCGCCTTAGTCCTATATCAACACCAGCTCGGACAGCTCCTAGTCGTAGTTAATCGACTCTCGGCGCACTGGTGAGGGGCGAAATGGCACCTTTAAGTTATGTAAGCCTGGCAATACCCATTTCATTATTGCTTTCGGCATCGTAGTGCGGTGGACTCACTTTCCTTTCCTCCTTTCGACACCATTATATTATCACATTTATATTTAATATGCAAGTCTAACAATTAGGTGTTCAACACCTAAATATATTCAAAGAAAGTGTCCGCCCATAACTGGCAGGGCGGACGATAGACCGAAGTCTATCTTAGAGGTATCCCCAGAAGGTCACGCGCCGTTCGCTAATCGCGTTATTGAACATATTGGCGACATAGGTATTCGTAGCGCCGAGCTTAACCAGTTCCCACATCAGCTGATTAGCTTCAGCTACTGTCAGCTTATTCCATGTTGAGGTTACAGGATGGACGCCATCATTACGATAATAATGAATGTCGGGAGCAATACGTTTGGTACCGTAATAGGTAATAGTGATGCTCAGATAAGTCTTTTCCATGTTCATTTCCTTCCTTTCTGTTCCCTCTTGGGACACTTATAGTATAGCAGAAAGGTGCATAGATTGCAATACCGTAATTTAGGTGGTAAACACCTAAATAATAAAAAAACAATTGGCGGCCTGGGAATGGCCGCCATATTATCTCTATCAACGTATATATTTAGGTTGCTACAGTGGGAGCGCGCGCATAATATAAGCCGGACATTAATTATACGCCACCTTTTCGCCGTTACGGGCAATGTACCATGAGAATGCCCACGGTCCCAATTCAGACATCTGCTGTGTCCACTCATGCATAAGATATACCACGCCAGCTCTATTGCCAATGAACTTTCTTGCCACATCTTCAATGGCACGGCGAGACATGTTATTTCTCGGCAACTTAAGTTGACCATCGCTGCCTGCTGGGATCCATCCGTTACGTTCCGCATAGAAGAGGTACATGCTTTTTATCTCCTTTCCTTTGCTGTCCCTTTGGACAATCTTATTATAACATATATTATATAGAAGTCAATATGATATTTTAGGTGTTCAACACCTAAACTTATCATAAAATAAAACGCACTTAATGTGCGTTTTATTTCGTCTTACTACATTCGTGCTTATAGGTGTAGCTCGCAGCTGGCAAGCTGGCACCCGTCCACGTCGCCTCTCCACATCCTCTGCCTCGTAAGACTATGGGCACTCGTCAGCACCACTTTTCACAAGGAGACCCACTTTCCGTTCGCTTGTTTCTGTTCCACCATTGATATCATTGGTTTCTGTCTAACCACTTGCGGGGGAAGTCTTTCCCTTGGAACAATTGTATTATATCACATCCACATAGAAAGTCAAGATATTATCTTAGGTGTTTAACACCTAAGTATATACTGTCCGTATTAAGGACAGTAGGACAGTACCGGTTCGCCATTTTCATATGGTCTATTATTCCATATAGCAGTAACAAAACACTGGTCACACATCGGATTTTTTACCTGCTCGACGAAGTATGCAAGTGCTTCTTCCCATGAATCTTTGAATACATCAGACAAAGGAATAAATTCGCCAGTATAATCGCCGCCGTCATAAAGTGGGTCAAAATGCCAACTTTCAATTAAGTATTTCATAATGTATACCTCCTTTACATTGTTACTATATCATGTTTCGGGATTTTATGCAACTATAAATATTAGGTGTTTAACACCTAAATCTAAAAGGGCTGGAATTACTTCCAGTCCCGAACTTCGCCCGTCCGGACGTTGTAGTCTTTGTGATCGTACAACATCTGTTTCGCCAGCTGGTAGGACAAACCACGGGAGCGCATGAACCAGCCGATGTGCTTGATCGTGGTCATGCTGTACAGCCCTGTCACATGGAGCCAGCCTTCCGGGTCAATCTCAATGATAATAGTGCTGTAGCTTTGGAGCTGGACTGTGCCGTCATCGAAAAAGTTTTCCTGTGCCTGAGCATAGTTGTGACCTGCAACCGCCTTGCTATAAAGATACCGTGCCATTGTAACTACCCCTTTTCTTTTAATCTTGTCCCTTAGGACAATTGTATATTAACATATAGAGTATAATCTGTCAACATATATATTTAGGTGGTCAACACCTAAATAATGAAAACCGGGAAATTCCCGGTTAAAGCATGAGAAGATAGGTAACTTTGCGTTCAACCAGTGTAGGCCGGCTGTTATACGGAATGGTAATTTCTTTCTCGCCGCCAGCCAGCTTGAGTTCCCACATCAGCTTACAAGCTTTGTCATAGGCCAAATCAGTGATTTGCATCGGCCCATCATCAACGGACTGGCCCATCCAGCAGGAGTGAGAACCGTCGGTGTGGTTAATGATATGAATGGAAATCCACAGTTCTTTCATTGTACTCTTCCTCACTTTCTTTATTGCCTTCCGGCTGAGTATATAATATCACAAGTTATAGGAAATTGCAATCCTAAACCTTATGTGTTCAACACCTAAACTTTTGTAAATAAAATTGAGGGCTAGGCCCTCAATCGCGATCTTTATAATCTTTTATAAGTTCATATGTGAAAGTGTGTTTCTCTTTAAGATCATCATCATCAATGAAAATGTTTTCATCAATCTGGCGACCGCCGTTGTCCTTGATATACTCAATAAACTTGGTGATTCTGTCAATATCTGTTATCCGCTCTCCTTGTAATCTAAACCAAGCACCATAATCATAAAGTCGCTGGACGTCTGCATAATTATCCGGGAGTTTTACAGTAAGTCGCATAGTTAGTTTTTTGATTCCGTAAGTATGAGTTGTCATTTTGTTTTCCTCTCTTTCATTTAATTCCTTTGTTCCAAAGGAATTATAACATTAATAATAACATTTTGTCAAGTATATCTTATGTGGTGACCACCTAAGAAAATAACAAGAAGGCTTACGCCTTCTTATAAACAAACCATTCTCCATCTGGACCGGCCCACGCGCCGCGCAGCTTGCGTGTCAGCTTGCGCAGCCTACGCGCCTTTTTCCAGCTGCGCGGAACTCCGGGCAGCTCAAAAGTACCAGCCCACCGAGGGTCACGGTGGTCCCAGACATGAACCCCACGAGCAAACAGACGGGCGGCTTCTTCAACGGTAACCTGAACATACATACTGGAATCCCTCCACTATTTATTGTCCCTTCGGACAAGTATACTATACCATACAGAACACAATCTGTCAAACAAAATCTTATGTGTTCAACACCTAAGATTATAAAGAATGGGTCACTGCCAAGTGACCCGTGCCCACTGCTTCTTCGCCCAGTTCTCCGCGCCCTTTTTGGTTTTAAAAGTTTTGAAGAGCGAACATTTGCAAGTATAACCGTTGTTAGCCCATTTCCAGATCTGATAGCGGCCGTTGTGAAAAGAGATTTCGTAATAATCCATGTTTGTGCTCCTCCTTCTAATTTCTATAATAATTATATACCTAATCTGAAGTTAATTCAAATTTTTCTTATGTGGTGAACACCTAAGTTTTGGGGTAGTAATGGGAAAAGTATTTATTTTCTATATGAAAATAAAATAAAAATGAAATTAGATTTTAATATCCGTATGGCGGATAATTTGCTCGATATGAATTTTCGGCCTGTTCCTTTTGATGTGCGTACCAGCTCGCAGCAGAGAATACCAGCAGACCAGCTCCCACCGGAACTAATAGCATAGAAATAGCCCCGGTCATAGCCCCTAACACCAGTCCCATCATCATTAACCCAGCACTGATACGCTCTATAATATTCATCTGAACCCCTCCTTTTGATACCTAATTATACCTAATTTTTTTCATATTGTCAACTTTTTCTTATGTGTTTACCACCTAATATTTGGTAAAGGGGATTTCTCCCCTTATACTACCTTCTGACCGAAAACGTACAGTCGGAACAGAATCTCTTCAGCCTTATTCAAAGAATCAATTTCATCGCCGGTCAGCTCGTAATCATTAATATGTTCGTGGATAATGTCTAACAGTTCGCCTAAGGTTTCGGCTTCAGAGGGTGTAAGGTCGATAGGGCGAGCGGTGTCAAGAGTTTTGTTCATGGTACTGTCTCCTTATTATTTATTTACTCCCTTTGGAGTGTCACCATTATAACAAGAAACCGTCAATTTCGTCAATACCTTTTCTTATGTGTTCACCACCTAAGAAAATAATAAAATGAGGAAGGGTCTGTCTGACCCTTCCTAACTATCAGTCAAGAAAACCGCGAAGGCCGTAACAAGTGAAGTGGTCATGCCTGCGGACTTCCGGCATCTGACCCAGCCGAAGCATCAGCCGAGCCAGCTCCTTCTGTCCTGTCCGGTAGCTGACCTGGTGATTCATATCCAGCTTTGCGTTCTCAACAGAGATGAAAATGGTAGCGAAGCCAGTAGCCGTAGGGTCATCATAGTGGAAAATAGTGACGTCAATGTAGGTATTGCGCGCGGGCAGATTCTTCATAGTGGATGACCTCTTTTCTCTTTATTTCCCTTTCGGGTTGTCTTTATTATACACCTTGACCGTCAAGTTAGTCACGCCTAATATTATGTGCTTACCACCTAAGATTTTGCTTGACAAAAAAGGCGGATTAATCCGCCTTGTTGCACCGGACACCCGGAAGAAACTTGACAACACAATTTTTACTGTGGCGAGATGCAACACGCATAATAGCGTGTTCCGGAAATACACCATTATTGGAGTACAATTCACCACGCTCGATAATAGTACCACGGGCATTACGTACAACAAAAGAACCCCAGAAAGTCGGTTTGCTATTAATGACGATAAACATTGGAAAATCCTCCTTAATAATTTGATACTATAGTATTCGACATTCACCTATAAAAACCCTTCTTATTCTTTATGTGGTCACCACCTAAGATTTTGTGGTATACCCTCAAATGAGAGTATACCGCCATTCACCGCCATCCTGTGTCCGCACAATATCGTAAAGGACGCCGTCCTCGTCGAGTTCTTCGCTGGCGACGTAGACCCAACGGCGACCGCGGAAGTACTCTTCACGCGGAAGGAACTCAAGACGACCGTAGAATTCAGACCACTTCGAATTTTTAGACATAGGAAATAAACCTCCTTTAAGAGTATCTATCCTCTTCGGACATGAATAAGATACCATAAAGAGCGAAAAAAGTCAATCATTTTCTTATGTGGCTACCACCTAAGAAAAGTTTGACAAAAAGAAAAAGTGGATTAAACCACCTTTTCCATATGTGACCAATTAGGGCACCGATCAGACCACCACTCCGGAATATAAAAGCGATAATCAATCGGCGGATTAGTCCGGATGTAAGGAAGACGCTTGCCTTCTGCACGGGCGGCAATCCGCGCATTGGAGTTCTCTACATATTCCCGTGCGGTTTTCTCACGGTAATATGCGCACACGGGACGCACGGCAAATGTTCCATCACCTTGGTTTTTTTGAACCATAACGGCATGCAGATCTTCTTCGGCAACATAGAAATAGAAATAAATGGTATTCATGGGGCGACCTCCTTCAAAATTATACTGATCCAGCTTGCAGCTCCCAGCTTGCAGCTTGTTCGCGCACGCGTATACGGAGGAAAATGCACACACATGCAGGCGCGCGAACATGCACGCGAGCGCGAGCGCGCACGCGAGAGCAAAGGTCGCGCCGTAACCGTTTTGTAACATTCTCCTCACCTCCTGACCATATTGTACCACAGACCACACGAATTAGTCACGGCTAATATTAGGTGCTTACCACCTAATAAACCCGCAAACCCTTATAAATCAAGGCTTCCAGGGTTTTTTGCCAAAAATTGGAAATATTACAAAAATGTTAAATTTGTCAATTCTGGTGAAAACCGAACGTTCGGTACCGAACGATTGAAAAACGTTTGGGACAATTTTGTCCCGCTGGGACAGAATTGCCCCACTTGGAATAATACATTATAATACATTTTACTGTATACATAATTATTACATAATTCTAAATAATTGTTACAGAATTATTAAATCGTATTTTTTAGGTGGTTTTTTCTGTTTTTCCTCTTGTGTTTTTCTTCTATATTTGAGATAATATCCTTGCCGAAAGGCAATAAAAACAAGGCAATCCGGAAAAGCCGAAAACCGGAAGAAAGAAGGTATCCCATGAAGTACGAAGGAAAAATGATTGAAAAAGCTGACCTGCGCGCCGTTCGTGACCTGTTCGACAAAAGCGACAAAAGCCCCGAAAGCATGAGAAAAGCGTTTTTTTCCGTTGTCCGTATGTATGATAAAATCCCTGCTGAACTTGTTCCCGTTGTGCTGAAATTCGCTTGTTTGTTCTATGATAAAGCCGGAATCGGTTATCATGGTGTTATCGCTGAAATTTCTGACCGTGTTTCCCTGTATGCCGACATTGACGGTTATGTATTTGCAAAAGAATTTTTGCTCCATAGGGCAGGAAATTCTGACATTTACGACAAAGAAAACCGTATAAGCTATGAGAAAAAAACTGGTTGCGGTGATTGGTTGAGAAGTGAAAATCCGGTTTTTGCGGAAGTCATCAAAGAATATGAACGTAAAAAAACGTTAATTCGTTGGGACTATGAATTTGAGATTGAAAGCAAGAAGAACGGAAAAGAAAAATTTTCAATTCACATTGAAACAACTTTTAAAAAGCTGTTTTCTTTCCTTTCAGAATTTGACGGCGGATTTGAAACATGGTGGAAAGAGAACGGCAGAAGCGGGAAAGCAGGTGTATATGTTTGGGAAATGCAGACAATTAAAACAAGCAGAAAAAAAGCCGTTTATCTGACAACTTTTGATACATGGAACAAAACACATTAACAAAAAGGGAAACAAACCGGAAGGAAAAATCCTTCCGGTTTTTTTATTGCAGAGGGGGGGGATACTTTCGTGATTTAACGCGCTAAAGCGCCAGACAAGACCCGGGGTCTCCACACTTTCCACCAACCGGCGATTTTTAAACATTTGACAAAATAAAACCAATCATGCTATAATATTAACAGATGGAGGTGAGCATATGAAAAAGAAATACTCACTTGATTTTTCGATAGTGCGTGACACTGATAGGCTTGCCGCCGTGGAAGAAATCCTCGACGAACTACCTACCAATCCCTCGCCTACCGAACTCGAACAAATGGCCTCCTACATCCTATACGGCAAGGACGAAGAAGGCAAGAATTCAATTTAGAGAAACGAAACAATTGATAAAGATAAGAGATATAAGAGTTATAAGACAAAAGATGATAAGGTACAATCGTTAGATGAAATGATGGAGGTGCCGGGTTTCGATGAGCAACAGTTGCGCAGCGCCTACAAGCGCGATGCTTATACTGTGCCGAAACCATGTATAAAGCGGCCTCGCTATGATAAGATGACGGGTGAGATGATTGACCCCGGCGATAGTGACGTCCCTGGCATGATCGAACAATGGGAAATTATTGATAGATGGTAGAGAATGTTGGACGTTGCGCAGGGCAAGGTTGCCGCGAACGAAAAAGACACTCTTGTCACGGATCCCTACCGAGTTTATCAACTAAAGCATAACCTCATTGATATTCGCAAGCATCAGTACTACTTGAAAGATTCGTACAAACCGACGTTGCACTTCCAAAACTTAGATCACCCAAAACCGCAATTCTACGATTGGTGCGGCGATTCCTTCTATTGGTTAACGAAAGAATAGTGGGAAAATCGCGTCAATCACTCCTATACTAGCCGCATTTCCAAGAATCTTGCGGATTATGAGACTAGGGGGGAGGGGGATAATTTAGAGATAAAGTGGGTGGTATGTGAGCATACGTTTGATTGGGAGAACCCTAAACATGTTCGCGCACTACTTAATCATTATTATACCCTATATGATGCATTAAAAGATAAGTTGGATACTTATGGGCGCACCCTTCTATGGGACTTCGACCGCTACGTATCGTTATGTAATTTTAGCGAATTGCGGCTGTTCCTCATTGACTTGCGGAAAAAGGGCATGGCATATGAGGACATTTTGGATGAAATGCGCGCAAAGTATGCGATGGAATATTCACCAAACTACTTGGTGTCGATTGTAAGTAATGAAGTACCGAAAAAGATTGCCCAGGTTGCCCGCATGATGCGGCTGGAGCAAGAAACTCCGATGGAAGGACGTAAAAAATGTATACATTGCGGCCGCATGCTGCCAATGGACTTACTATTCTTTAGTAAGAATAATGCACATAAGGATAAGTTGTCGAATACATGTAAGCAATGCGACAAAGAATCCCGCATTAGAAGAGGAGTGATCAATAAAGATGGAGACCTCAGAAAAAAAGATCAAACGTTGTCTCAAATGTAAGAGAGAGCAACCTTTAGAGTTCTTCCAATCGACTCCTTCCAAATTCTTCCCAGGTGGACGATGCTATATTTGCACGCCGTGCCTCGAAACGATGATAAAGCAGGACAACTTAGGTGAAGTTGATAGATTGATGCGATGGTTGGACTTGCCATTCGACCTCAACAAATGGACACAACTTTATGAGCAACATAAGGACCATACTTTGACTGCATACTTCAATCTCTTATATGATGACCATTATGAACAATTGCGCTGGATGGATGAAAGCGAAAGATGGCGCCAAGCACGTGCCGAAGGAACAATCGATGACGAGATTAAAGTTCTTGGAGATGCTAAACTCAAGAAGTTGAAGAAAACTTGGTCTGCGGTTTATCGTCCCGAAGAACTACTCTGGCTTGATAATTTCTATAATAAGATTGTTGCCACGCAAAACGTATCTACGCCTATTCTTCAAGAAAAGGCGCGAGACCTTTGTGAGTTACAGCTTGCGGCGAAAAAGATTCTACGTGAAGGCGGCGATGTTAAGAAGATTATGGACTCGATTGATAACATCGTTAAGACGTACAATTTTACCGCTACAAATGCTAAATCTGCGGCCGACTTTGAATCCGTTGGCGAACTAATGGTTTATTATGGTAAGAAAGGATGGCATCCAAACTGGCATACTGAGCCGCAAGACTCGGTTGACTTTATGATGGAAAACATTCAGAACTACTTAAAGAGATTAGTAATGAATGAAGGTAACTTTGCAGAGCAAGTTGAAGATAAGCGTGAGCGTTATAACATGACAGAGCGCTTAGAAGAAATTGAGAACGAGAAAGTTGATATGGATGAAACCGCGGATATTGAGTATGAAGGATCGGCAGAATTGAATCAAGAATTATTAAGCGATGGTGATGCATTCGATGAGTGAAGTCATGATGCGTGATGGAATACCGATTGAGAAAGGTATTACATTAACCAAAGAATTTCTTGACGCAAATCAAGAGCTATTTACGAAGTATTTGAATCTTTGGATATTGTATCCGGACCTATTCTTAGATGCTATACAGGATTCTGAAGATGCAAAAAACTTCCATTTGATGCCGTTTCAGCGTATCTCATTGCGGGCATCCATGCGTTATCGTTATCATTTCTGGACAGCAACCCGTGCAACATCTAAGTCATTCACAGCTTATTTATGCGCGCTTGTACGTGCAGTACTATTACCACGTTCTTCTATAATGATTGCATCCGATGTTAAGGGTACGGTTATTAATATTGCGAAAGATAAGTTTGAGCAATTCTTCCGTCACTGGCCTCTTCTTGAGAGAGAACTTAAAACAAGAGGCGATGATGGTGAAAGTGGTAAGAAATCAAGTAATAACTACTATGAATTGAAATTTAAGAATGGTAGTTCAATTACTGTTGTTGCAAAAGATACTTCTCGTGGTCTTCGTGCTACTGCGGCAATCCTTGAAGAGTGCGCCCTTATTAGTGAAGAAGCATATGTTGAAGTTCTTCAGCCACAGCTTAACGTTAAGCGCCGTGAAGTAGATGGTACTTTAAATCTCGATGAACCTTCTTCTCCACAGACTTTCATTACTACTGCTTCTGACCGTACCAAATTTATGTATGGTCGTTTAATAGAAATAGCCGTTAATGCCGTATTGCGGCCGGACACCTATTTTTGCTGGGGACTTTCCTACGAAGTTCCACTACATTATGGCTTAATTGATAAAGACATGATGTTAGACCAGCGTTATTCAAATACTGTTAGCGAAGACTCCTTCGCTCGTGAAAACTTATCAATATGGACAGGTAATAGTGATGAAGCATGGCTTGATTCGCGCAGACTCAATAGACACCGTTCATTATTGAAATGTGAAAGAAAAGCTACGTACTCACCGCAGAATCCTAATGCATGGTATCTGCTTGCGGCCGACATTGGCCGTTATAGCGCAAACACCGCTATAATGGTTATTAAGGTGCTACCCGGGGCGCAGCGTTTCAAGAAAAATGTCGTATATACTGAAGTTATTAATGGCGCGAACTACATTACAGAGCAAGCACCACGACTTAAGAAATTGATTCAGATATATCAGCCACGTGAGGTCGTAATCGATGGTAACGGTCCTGGTATCGGTCTGCTCGATGCTATGGTATTGCCGTCCTATGATAAAAACACTGGTGAGCAATTCCCAGCTTATTACGTCTTTAACAATGACCATCACTTGCCGCCGGACTTACACGAACCAAA